>PDWI01006451.1_pt1 | contig 14685 bp, 10 predicted proteins | sample 1430891 | NCBI WGS metagenome assembly PDWI01 (sample SAMN01162508, study PRJNA174530) | Oral metagenome, whole genome shotgun sequencing project. | biome: Marine environment; feature: Marine mammal; material: Swab sample of the gingival sulcus; isolation source: swab sample of gingival sulcus... | reverse complement strand
GTAGATACAGGCGTATCACTTAAATATTTTTCCATGATTTCCTCATCGAAGTCGGCCAACTTCTCGAGGAGAACCATACGTGCGGCCGTGAACTCTTCTGTGTACTGAGCAGGAATCTCTCTTACTTCGACATCCTGCCCTAAACTTTGCTCATCAAAGACAAGCATCTTTTGTTCAACAAGATCAATAACCCCCTCAAACTCAGTTTCCTTTTCGGCGGGAATCTGAACGGGAAGAGGATTGGCTTTTAGCCGTGTTTCCATCATGTCAACGCAACGAGAAAAATCAGCGCCCACACGATCCATCTTGTTTACAAAAGCAATGCGCGGAATTTTATATCTGTCAGCCTGTCTCCAGACAGTTTCAGACTGTGGCTCCACACCTCCCACTGCACAAAAAACAGCAACAACGCCATCAAGTACCCTCAAGGAGCGCTCTACTTCGACAGTAAAGTCAACATGCCCGGGAGTATCAATGATATTAATTTTCTTACCCTTCCAACTGCAAGTCGTTGCGGCAGAAGTGATGGTTATTCCCCGCTCCTGCTCCTGCTCCATCCAGTCCATAACGGCAGTACCGTCATGAACCTCACCTATCTTATAGGACTTGCCTGTGTAGTAGAGTATCCTTTCCGTTGTCGTCGTTTTCCCCGCGTCAATATGGGCCATAATGCCAATATTGCGCACATCCTTCAAAACTGTAGGGGCCACCATGCCTCCCTCCTCAAAACAAAAGGATCGCTGTCAGCCCCGCATAAAAACTACCAGCGATAGTGAGCAAAAGCCTTATTTGCCTCTGCCATGCGATGCGTATCATCACGCTTCTTCACTGCTGCACCACGGTTATTGTAGGCATCAACCAACTCCGCAGCAAGTTTCTCGGACATAGAACGACCAGAACGAGACCGTGCATAACCAATAATCCAGCGAATAGCAAGAGCATTGCGGCGAGTTTGACGAACCTCCATCGGCACCTGATAGGTAGCACCTCCAACACGACGAGACTTCACTTCTACCTTGGGACGAACCTTCTCCATTGCTTCCTCAAAAACAACAAGAGGGTCTTCATCTTTCACTTTCTCATTTACGATATCCATTGCATCGTAAAAAATGCGCTGAGCAAGGGTCTTCTTCCCCCGCTCCATCAAGCCATTAGTAAACTTCGTTACCAGCACACTGTTGTAACGTGGATCTGGATCAATAGTGCGCTTTTCAGCAGTTCTTCTTCTAGACATCTATTCCCTCTTCAAGTAAATATCAGGACGGCTTCTTCGCACCGTACTTGGAACGACCCTGACGCCTGTCAGAAACACCAAGCGTATCCAGTGTTCCACGAATAATATGGTAACGCACACCAGGCAAGTCCTTAACCCTTCCACCCCGAATCATAACAACAGAGTGCTCCTGCAGATTATGACCAATACCTGGGATATAGGATGTAACCTCAATACCGTTCGTCAAGCGAACCCTCGCAACCTTCCGCAACGCTGAGTTCGGTTTCTTGGGGGTGGTTGTGTACACCCTCACACAAACCCCTCTTTTCTGAGGAGATCCTTTTAGAGCAGGAGTATTTGTCTTTTTCTCAGACTTTTTCCGCCCCTTACGCACCAGTTGATTTATTGTTGGCATGAGCTAAACACCTCTGTTCACATACGATAATCACAGCCCGTCCGAAACGGACGAACCTAATAAACACGAAAGTGAGAGAATATACCTTGCCAGTACACGACTGTCAAGGAGAAAAACACCTCACCCTATTGATTCCCCGCAATTCCTGTACCTGCAGAAATCAATCGTCCCATAATCACATTTTCTTTCAGACCGGCAAGTTCATCAACCCGGCCAGCCACAGCAGCATTGGTCAAAACCTTTGTTGTCTCCTGGAAAGATGCTGCAGAGATAAAACTCTCCGTGGAAAGCGAGGCCTTTGTTACCCCGAGCAGAAGAGGCTCCGCCACTGCAGGCCGTTTGCCTTCTGCCAGCAACTTATCCCGCTCCTCTTCAAACTTCCACCACTCAACCTGCTCTCCAATCATAAACCGGGAGTCACCAGCCTGGGTAATCATAACCCGCTTCAACATCTGGCGGACAATGACCTCAATATGCTTATCGTTGATCTTAACCCCCTGCAGTCGATACACTTCCTGAATCTCATTTACCAGAAAACGAGCCAGCTCCTTTATACCAAGCACCGCAAGAATATCATTGGGGACAATCGTTCCCTCCATCAATGGTTCACCAGCCTGCACATAATCTCCCTCATGGACAATAATATGCTTGGCCTTGGGAACCAGATACTCTTCAGGCTGCCCAAATTCAGGTGTCACCACAACCCGGCGCTTTCCTTTCAGCTCCTTGCCAAAACTGACACGGCCGTCAATCTGACTAATAATGGCAGGGTCTTTCGGCTTGCGCACCTCAAACAACTCCGCAACCCGCGGCAGACCACCAGTAATATCCTTGGTTTTCGTTGTTTCCCGAGGAATCTTACCAACGATCTCTCCCGGCTGAATCTCATCACCTTCGGCCACAGAGATAATAGAACCTACAGGCAGGCTGTATCTGGCATACGCCTCACTCCCCTCCAGCTTCCTGGTTCGTCCATTCTCTCCTTTCACCGAAATTCGGGGATTCAACTGCGCTCCGGCCTGGGTCTGAATAATAACAAGAGAAGCCTGCCCTGTTACAGGGTCAACTTTCTCCTGCATGGTAACCCCTTCAATAACATCCCGATAACGAATAACCCCTCCAACCTCGGCGACAATGGGAATAGTATAGGCATCCCAACTGGCCAAAACAGTATCCCGCTCAACCTTTTCACCTTCGCAAACATTAAGCTGAGCACCATAATTGATCTTGTATCTCTCCCGATCACGGCCATGCTCATCTTTTATACTGACAATGGCACTCCGGTTCATAACAATAGCCTTGCCTTCGGAGTTGGTTACCGTATGCAAATTGGTAAAACTTACGATACCGCCAAGATTGGTTTTAATCTCCGCCTGTTCAACAGAACGGCTTGCTGCCCCCCCAACATGGAAGGTACGCATGGTCAACTGGGTTCCAGGCTCACCAATGGATTGTGCAGCAATAACACCAATGGCCTCGCCAATATTAACCATATGCCCCCGACCAAGATCACGGCCATAACAGGCGGCGCATACACCACGCTTGGCTCGACAGCTCAATACGGAGCGAATAGCGACCCGATCAACCCCTCTCTCATTGATAAGGGCAACCTCAGCCTCACCGATCTGCTCTCCGGCAGCAACCAAAACATCTTCCTCATTATAAGGATCGACAACATCCTCCAAGGCAACCCGGCCAAGAATTCGATCTCCAAGAGGAACAATGATCTCACCACCATCCATCAACGGCTCTGCAATAATCCCGTCAAGAGTCATGCAGTCTTTCATAACAATAGTGGACTCTTGTGCCACATCAACCAAACGTCGGGTGAGGTATCCAGAGTTTGCCGTCTTCAACGCCGTATCCGCCAGACCTTTACGGGCACCGTGAGTGGAGGTAAAATATTCAAGTACGCCAAGCCCTTCACGGAAGTTGGCCTTAATGGGGATTTCAATAATCTCCCCACTTGGTTTGGCCATCAACCCCCGCATTCCAGCAAGCTGACGAATCTGGTCACGAGAACCCCGTGCTCCAGAGTCGGCCATGATAAAGATGGAGTTAAAACTGGGCGTCTCGACCTCGTTACCATTGCGGTCAATAACGGTTTCCACCTTAATCTCATCCATCATCGCATTGGCCACATCTTCACTGGCACGAGACCAACAGTCAACCACCTTATTATATTTCTCACCGGAAGTAATCAAACCGTCAATATACTGCTGCTCAATAGCAGCAACATCCCGCTCTGCATCAGAAACCAGTTTCCCTTTCTCCCGGGGAATCTTCATATCATTAACACAGATAGAGATTCCGGCACGGGTTGCATACTCATATCCGGTGTCTTTTAGCCGGTCAGCAAGAATAACGGTATCCTTGGTACCAGCATGACGGTAGACATAGTCAATAAGTGCGGCAATGGCCTTTTTGGTCAACACTTTGTTTATCTGAGCAAAATCAACAGAATCAGGCAACAATTCACCCAGAATAATCCGCCCCATAGTGGTATCAACAAGTTCAAAGGCAGGTTCCTCCTCTCCCGCTTTTTTCATGCGGACTTTAACCTTAGCCTGCAGATCAACCTCACCGTAATCATAGGCGATATGAGCCTCTTCTACCGAGCTAAAAACCTTGCCTTCTCCGGGGACATTCAACCGCTCTCTGGTCATATAGTAGAGCCCCAGAACAATATCCTGCGAAGGAATAATAATAGGCTCACCATTTGCCGGCGACAAGATGTTATTGGTAGACATCATCAACACCCTGGCCTCTACCTGAGCCTCCACCGAGAGCGGCACATGCACCGCCATCTGGTCTCCATCAAAGTCAGCATTAAAGGCAGCACACACAAGCGGGTGAAGCTGAATAGCCTTGCCCTCAATCAACACTGCTTCAAAAGCCTGCATACCAAGCCGGTGAAGAGTTGGTGCCCGGTTAAGGATCACCGGATACTCGGTAACCACCTCATCCAGTAAATCCCAAACAACCTTTTCTCCCCTTTCCACCATTTTACGGGCAGACTTAATGGTTGACGCATAGCCTTTCCACTCCAGCTTGTTATAAATGAAAGGCTTAAACAGCTCCAGTGCCATCTTCTTGGGGATTCCACACTGGTGCAGGCGGAGATGAGGGCCAACCACAATAACGGAACGGCCAGAATAATCGACCCGTTTACCAAGAAGGTTTTGCCGGAAACGCCCCTGCTTCCCTTTCAACATATCGGAAAGAGACTTCAACGGACGCTGATTGCCGCCGGTAATCACCCGGCCTCTGCGGCCATTATCAAACAAGACGTCAACAGCTTCCTGCAGCATCCGCTTCTCATTACGGATAATAATATCCGGTGCATCAAGCTCCAGCAGCCGCTTCAAGCGGTTATTACGGTTGATGACCCGTCGATAGAGATCATTGAGATCAGAGGTGGCAAACCGTCCACCTTCCAGCGGTACCAGCGGACGTAAATCCGGGGGTAATACAGGAATAACCTCAAGAATCATCCACTCCGGACGATTACCAGAGTCCCGAAAGGCCTCAATAATAAAAAGCCGCTTGCCAAGTTTCTGCCGCTTGGTTTGAGAATTTGTTGCAGCCATCTCCTCTCGAAGTTGAGCTGAGAGCTCTTCCAGGTTTTGTGCTGCCAACAGTTCGCGAATGGCTTCAGCCCCAATCCCTACCCGAAACATACCGGGATATTCTTCCAATGCCTGGCGATACTTCTCTTCGGTGAGGGTATCCCCCGGCCGCAACGCATCTGTTTCAGACTCAACCACAGCATACTGCTCAAAGTAGAGAATCTTCTCCAGCTGCTTTAAGGTCATATCCAGTACAGCACCGATTTTGGAAGGCAGACTCTTTAAGAACCAGATATGGGCAACTGGCGCAGCAAGCTTGATATGACCCAGCCGCTCTCTTCGCACCTTGGACTGAATAACCTCCACACCGCACTTTTCACAGACAACCCCACGGTGTTTCATTCTCTTGTATTTACCGCAATTACACTCGAAATCCTTTACAGGACCAAATATCTTTGCGCAGAAAAGACCATCTCGTTCAGGTTTAAAAGTACGATAATTGATCGTCTCCGGTTTTTTCACTTCACCATGAGACCAATCCATAATTTTCTCAGGAGATGCCAGAGAAATTTTTACACTCTTAAACTTGACCGGAGCTTTCGGCTTTTGAAAAAAATTAAACAATTCTTCCACAAGATCACCTCTTCTCTTCTACATTATATCCTCATCCCCTCAAATTGTTTGAGGGGAGAAATTGCCGCAATTATCTGAATACAGAACTACTCTTCAACCAACTCCATATTCAAACAAAGAGCCTGGAGCTCTTTTACCAGAACATTAAAGGACTCTGGTAATCCTGTGGTAAGAAAGTTCTTGCCGTTCACAATGCGCTCATACATTGCTGTCCGCCCTTCCACATCATCAGATTTAGCGGTAAGAAACTCCTTAAGAGTATAGGCTGCACCGTAAGCTTCCATTGCCCACACTTCCATCTCTCCCAAACGCTGGCCGCCAAACTGGGCCTTACCGCCAAGCGGCTGCTGAGTGACAAGCGAATATGGGCCGGTAGAGCGGGCATGGATCTTATTATCAACAAGATGATGCAGTTTCAACATATACATCACACCCACGGTAACCTTATTGGCAAAAGGCTCCCCGGTAAGCCCATCGTAGAGCTGCGATTGACCAACCTCATCGACTCCCGCCTCTTTCAGCAAGGCTCGAATAGACTCCTCCGGCGCACCGTCAAAAACAGGTGTCGCCATATGCAGCCCTTCTGCATGTGCTCTCGCCCACTCAATAATCTCTTCGTCACTTTTACCGGTAACAAGCTGATCGTACTCCCTTGCAGAATAGACTCGCTGCATCTTGCCGCGAATCTCTTCAACGGCTGCCTGCCGGGCAAGTTTCTCCAGCTGTTCGCCAAGTTTCTTAGCGGCAAAACCGAGATGTACCTCCAGCACCTGACCAATATTCATCCGGGAAGGAACCCCCAGAGGATTCAACACGATATCAACCGTGGTGCCGTCCTCAAAAAACGGCATATCCTCTTCCGGCAGAATCCTGGAAACGACCCCTTTATTCCCATGCCGTCCGGCCATCTTATCGCCTACAGAAAGCTTGCGCTTAGTAGCCACATAGACCTTAACCATCTTCACCACGCCTGGAGGAAGATCATCACCCTTCTTCATGCGTTCAATAATACCATCATAACGATTGGAAATCAGCTTTGCCTGCTTATCATAGCGCTCATATACATCTTCAATCTGATCAATATATTTTGCTCTCTCCGAGAAATCAGCGTTTCTCAATGCAGCAAAACCGATGGCAATGGCATCTTCTTCCTTGATTTTCTTGCCAAGAGCAACAACGACATCTCCATTTGGCGCACAGAGATCAACCTTTGCAGTACGCCCCTTTATTATCCGGCCAATCTCACTGCATACGCCTTTCTTCAGGCTATGCAGTTCTGCATTCTTATCCTGATTAAGACTGTCAATTTCCAGATCTTCTATCAGCAGGGTACGCTCATCCTTATCAACACCCTTTCTTGAAAAGACCTTGGCATCAATAACCACTCCGGAAACTCCCGGCGGCACACGTAAGGAGGTATCCTTAACATCCTGAGCCTTTTCTCCAAAGATAGCCCGCAACAGCTTTTCTTCGGGAGAAAGTACCGTCTCACCCTTTGGTGTAACCTTCCCGACCAGAGTATCCCCAGCCTTTATCTCCGCACCAATACGGACAATCCCAGAATCATCAAGATTACGCAGGGTCTCCTCGCTCACATTGGGGATATCACGGGTAATTTCCTCTTTCCCCAACTTGGTATCCCGAGCCATTGTTTCAAATACCTCGATATGCAAGGAGGTAAAGGTATCCTGTTTCAATAATCGCTCATTAACCAGAATAGAGTCTTCAAAGTTAAAGCCCCGCCACGGCATAAAAGCGATGGTCACGTTTTTACCAATAGCAAGCTCCCCTGCTTCACAGGAAGGACCATCTGCCAATACAGTTCCTTTCTCTATACGAGTGCCCGGCAAGACAACCGGATGCTGATTAAAACAGGTGTTCTGATTTGACTTCTTATATTTTTCCAGCCGATAGACAGCAACCCCCGTCTCATAACCAGCAGTTCCCGGCTCATCATAACGAATAACGATACGGTTGGAGTCTGCCTCTTCCACGACTCCTGCCCCCTCACCAAGCAAACAAGCACCAGAATCTCGTGCCACATAACGCTCCATCCCTGTTCCCACCAGAGGTGCTCTGGTAGCAAGTAAGGGAACTGCCTGCCGCTGCATGTTCGACCCCATCAATGCACGGTTAGCATCATCATTTTCCAGGAAGGGAACCAGCGATGCAGCAACAGAGATCATCTGATTAGGAGCAATGTCAAGAAAACTTACATTTTCTGCGACAGTTGCAGAAACCTCACCCTCTTCACGGACAATAAGAGTGTCTGCCTTAATGCGCTTATTCTCATCAAGACCAGTTAAGGCCGGTGCAATAAACTCGCCCCTCTCCTGCAAGGCACTCAGGTATTTAACCTCATCAAGCACGATACGATCTTCAACCACCTGATACGGCGTTTCAATAAATCCATAGGGGTTAACATTTGCATAGATGGCAAGCGAAACGATCAAGCCAATATTCGGCCCCTCCGGTGTTTCAATCGGACAAATACGGCCATAGTGTGTTGGATGGACGTCACGCACCTCAAACCCTGCCCGTTCACGAGACAATCCGCCCGGCCCCAGTGCAGAGAGCCGCCGCTTGTGGGTAACTTCAGAAAGCGGATTTGTCTGATCCATAAACTGTGACAACTGGCTGGTACCAAAAAACTCCTTTATTGCCGCGGTAATCGGCTTTGGATTGATAAGATCGTACGGCATCAGCGTTTCCATATCCTGCATATTCATACGCTCTTTGATGGTACGCTCCATACGAACCAAACCAACCCGATACTGATTTTCCACCAGCTCACCAACGGTACGAACCCGCCTGTTGCCAAGATGGTCAATATCATCAATCTTGCCCTGACTGTCCTTAATTTCAACCAGATGATGTACCGCCAGCAGAATATCTTCCTCAGTTAAGGCTCTATTGTCTATATCAACATCCAGCCCCAGCTTTGCGTTAATCTTATAGCGCCCGACCTCAGAGAGATCGTAGGTATCCATATTGAAGAAGAGATTCCGGAAGAAATTCTCTGCAATCTCAGGAGTTGGCGGACTAGAAGGACGGAGGCGGCGATAAATCTCTATCTGCGCCTCTTCCTGATCTTTCACCTTATCCAGGGCCAATGTCTTACTAAAAGAGTCTGAGTAATGAACACCATCAATATGCAGCACCTCAAACCTTTCCACGCCCTCTTCCTTGAAGGTCTCCAGTAAGGACTCTGTAATTTCGGTGTTAAACAACGCAATAGTCTCACCGGTTGCCGGATGAACAACAGATTTCGCCAGCTTAAAACCAACAACTTTCTCGGCTGAGACTGCAATAAACTCAATACCCGCAGCAGTAATTTTTTTGCATAATGCACGGGAAATCTTCCGTCCAGCCTTGGCAAGGATCTCTCCATCGGCAGGATTGACCAAATCATATTCAAAACGCTGATCTTTTAGCAGCTCCCCATCAAAACTAATCTTATAGCCATCGCCATCAGCAACAACTGTGCGTAAAGAATAAAATTTCTCTAAAAGCTCCTCTGCACTATAGCCAATCGCTTTCAACAAGGTGGTAACAGGGAACTTTCTTCGCCTGTCAATGCGAACATGCAGCACATCCTTGATATCAAATTCCAGATCAATCCAGGAGCCCCGCACAGGAATAATTCGCGCAGAATAGAGCAGCTTACCGCTGGAGTGGCTCTTTCCATTATCGTGAGTATAAAAAAGACCAGGAGAGCGTTGAAGCTGGGAGACAATGACCCGCTCCGTACCGTTTATAACAAAAACCCCTTCTCCACTCATCAAGGGCAGTGCACCAAGGAAGACCTCTTGTTCCTTAATATCCCGAATGGATTGAACACCGGTCTCCTCATCTATATCAAAAGTGATCAACCGAACCACAATCTTCAGCGGAACTTCATAGCTCATCCCCCGCTGCAGACACTCCTGCACCGTATACTTGGGCTCTGCAAACGTATAACGGACAAATTCGAGAGAACAGTTCCCATTAAAATCATTAATAGGAAAGATATCCTTCAGGATCCCCTGTAAACCGACATCTTCTCTCTCCTCTGGATCGACATTCATTTGCAAAAATTTGTCGTATGAGATACGCTGCATAGAGATTAAATGCGGCGGTTCAAGCAAACTATCTACCTTGGCGAAATTTTTCCTTACTCTTTCCATATCTTCCTCGAGATTGCCTGACTATATTTCAAATATTGATATATGGGAAAACCCTGAATGATAAAAGCCACAGATACGACTTCAAACCGGCCTACCAGAACGTAAGCAAGGCGGTATTTTCTCAGCTTATACTCACGTACCTTTCCGATACATTACAGTTCATCATTATAACAAACCAGTTAAATATTAACCTTCACTAAATATTTAACTGGTTTGTTATAATCACACAAGCTGTTAATTCTACACTACAACGCAGAACACGCTACAGGCTTCGCCCATAGCGTGTACACAAAGGCTGCATGCCTGTTTCCTATACGCAGAAACGACCTGCAAAGAAATTACTTGATTTCAACCTTTGCTCCTACCCCTTCAAGCTTTCCTTTAATTTCTTCAGCCTCATCCTTGCTCACGCCCTCTTTCAGAGGTGCCGGTCCGCCCTCAACCAGAGCCTTGGCTTCTTTCAGTCCAAGACCAGTTACCGCACGAACTTCCTTAATAACCTTGATCTTCTCACCACCAACATCAGCAAGAATAACATCAAACTCGGTTTTCTCTTCTGCAGCAGGAGCATCAGCAGCAGCAGCTACACCAGCAACTGCAACTGGAGCAGCGGCAGAAACACCAAACTTCTCTTCGAACTCCTTAATCAGCTCAGAGAGTTCAAGAACAGACATATTAGCAATGAAATCAATTACATCTTCTTTTGTTACAGCCATGATAATTCCTCTTTTCAATAAGTGTTGTATTTTGCCGGATCAGTTTGCAGATCCTTCCTTTTGTTCCTGAATTGCACGTAAAGCATATACAAAATCACGCGGTACAGCACTGAGAGCCCGCACAAAACCACCAGGAACATTCGACCAGGTTGAAAGTAACTGCCCAAGCAGAACCTCTTTAGAGGGCAACTTGGAGAGTGCAGTAAGATCATCAAGCGAGATCTTTTCTCCATCAAGAGCAGCGGAACGAATAACAAATTTTCCGTAATCCTCAGCAAATTTTGTTACCGCCTTTGCAGGACCTACAGGATCGGAATATGCCGTAACGACAGCAGTAGTTCCTGTAAAATCATCACTTAATTCTGCGAGATCTGTGTCTGCAACTGCCCGCTTCAGGAGAGTATTCTTTGCAACGCGGATTTCCGAATCACATTGACGAAGTTCCACACGAACCTTCTGGAATTCAGAAACCTTCAAACCACAATAATCGGCGACGATAGCAAGCTTTGCCCGGCTAAATGACTCATTTAACTCGGAAACGATTGCCACCTTTCCATCACGATTCAAAGCAATCCTCCTTTTTTCTGATTAACGATTTACGAAACAGCAGTTACACCCACAACCAAAGAGGTAAAAAACACCACATTGTCTCGGCAGGTCGCCAAACATCGACGATTAAACCACTACGAGGTACCCACTGTCTTCGACTCCAAAATCGAAGCTCTCATCTTTCGACCAGAGCTCCACTTCCTCACAACTATTACAGTCTCTCTATTTTATCAACGCTCTCAACGCAACAGGGTCAAGCTTAACCCCCGGCCCCATAGTCGAAGAGATCGTTACAGAACGCAAATAAATTCCCTTGCTGCTGGAAGGCTTCAGCTGGATCAACCGCTGAACAAACGCCATTAAATTCTCGGATATTTTTTCATTACCGAAAGAGACCTTACCAATCCCGGCGTGAACAATTCCTGCTTTATCGACCCGAAAATCAACCTTACCAGCCTTTATCTCTTTTACAATATTGGCAACATCCATGGTGACGGTACCAAGCTTGGCATTAGGCATCAGGTTTCTCGGCCCGAGAATACGGCCAATCTTCCCCACAACCCCCATCATATCAGGAGTTGCAACCGTCTTGTCAAACTCAAGCCAGCCGTCCTTAATTTTCTCGACCAGATCGTCACTACCAACATAGTCTGCCCCTGCCTCTTTTGCTTCGGCCTCCTTCGGCCCCTTGGCAAAAACAAGAACCCGGGTAACCTTTCCGCTGCCATGCGGCAGGGAAACAGAAGAACGAATCATTTGATCCGCGTGTCTTGGATCAACACCAAGTCTTACCGCCACATCAAAAGTTTCATCGAATTTTGCATACGCAGACTTGAGCACCATCTCAACGCCCTCTTCAAGAGCATACAAGGTCGAACGATCAATCGCTTCAAGTTTATTTCTATATGTCTTTCCGTGCTTCGGCATCTTCGCCTCCTACTTGACCAGGCCTATAGCCCGCCAGCAGTAAATAGTAACATTAATCAACAACGGTTATACCTGCAGACCGTGCTGTTCCCTCTACAATTTTCATTGCAGCTTCGATATCATAGGCGTTGAGATCAGGCATCTTGATCTCGGCTATCTCACGAATCTTATCCCGTCCCAGCTCTGCAACCCGCTCAGCCTTGGGGTTTCCAGAACCCTTCTGCAAACCTGCAGCCTTAAGCAAAAGAACAGACGCAGGAGGAGTTTTTGTGATATAACTAAAAGAGCGGTCCTGATAGACAGTAATAACGACAGGAACAATCGTATCACCAAGGGACTGAGTCTTTGCATTAAACGCCTTGCAAAATTCCATAATATTCACACCATGCTGTCCCAAGGCAGGACCAACAGGCGGCGAAGGATTGGCTTTCCCCGCAGGAATCTGCAACTTAATATACGCCATCTCTTTTTTTGCCATCTTTCCGTCTACTCCAACAATCATTTAGCGACACACTTCCACCCATGGAAGTACGCCAGAAATATACGTTATGTACTTGACACCTGAACAAACTCAAGTTCAACAGGAGTTTCCCTGCCGAAAATAGAAACCATGACCCGAACACGTCCTTTATCAGGGAAGACCTCATCAACAACACCCTGAAAGTTCGAAAAAGGACCGTCGATTACCCGAACAACCTCGCCAACATCAAACATAACCTTTGGCCGTGGACGTTCAGAACCATCCTTGATCCGCCCAATAATCTTTCCGGCTTCCTGGTCAGACAAGGGGACAGGATTACGGTCATCCCCAACAAAACCAACGACATGATTGACATGAACCGTATGCCAGGTCGAGTCGTTAAGATCAACACTTATCAGCATATATCCGGGGAAAAAACGGCGGGAGGATGTCTTCCGTGATCCTTTGACCATTTCGACAACCTGTTCTGTGGGAACGAGAATTTCTCCAAAGAAATCTTCTTGAGCTTCCTTCTTTATCTGTTCTTCCAGAGCCGTTTTTACTTTTTCTTCAAACCCTGAATGTACTTGAAGAATATACCATTGCCTTGCCATCAGAAGTCTCGTTTCAAAGATTAAATATCAACAGCTAAAGATGATCCGATACCACTTTACCCAAGAAAATGTGAAACGATTCTTCCAAGAAGCATATCAACAGCACCAAGATAAAGAGAAAGGAGCAAAGAGAGAACAACAACAATCCCTGTAAGGCCAAGAGTCATCTTCTTGTTCGGCCATACAATTTTTTGAAACTCAACACTAACCTCTCCAAAAAACTTCTTGATTTGCGATGGAGCAAACCACGGAACAGGTTTTACTGCTGCACCTTTCTTTTTTTTCGCAACCATGCTCTTTCCTACTCCTTCAGCACCAACATTCTTATTCGGGGCATCTTTTCCTGCAAAAAAAATGGCAGGCCAGGAGGGACTCGAACCCCCAACTTCCGGATTTGGAGTCCGGCACTCTACCAATTCGAGTTACTGGCCTGCAGATACTACTTTGTTTCTTTATGTGGAGTATGTGTCCGGCAAAACGGACAATACCTCTTTAACTCCAACTTATTCGGGGTGCTTTTCTTGTTTTTTGTCGTCGTATAATTACGGCGCTTACATGTCCCGCATGCAAGAGTTACAATATCTCTCATATCAAAATCCTGTACAGAAAAAGCACCCTGCTTCTTTTATAACAAAGAGACAGGGTGCTATCCTTCAGCTATAGAGTTTATGCGATAATTTCGCTAATAACTCCAGCACCTACTGTCCGCCCACCTTCACGAATAGCAAACCGCAGCCCTGCATCCATAGCGATAGGAGTAATAAGCTCTACTTCTGCAGCAATATTATCTCCAGGCATTACCATCTCAACGCCTTCCCCAAGAGTCACAACACCAGTAACGTCTGTTGTTCTAAAGTAGAATTGAGGACGATAGCCGTTAAAGAACGGAGTGTGACGGCCACCCTCATCTTTACCAAGAATATAGCACTCACACTTAAACTTGGTATGAGGAGTAATAGTCTTCGGTGCAGCCAACACTTGGCCGCGCTCAACCTCTTCACGCTTGATACCACGCAAAAGAGCTCCAATATTATCTCCAGCCTGACCTTCATCAAGAAGCTTACGAAACATCTCAACACCAGTACAGGTGGTCTTCTGAGTCTCTTTGATACCCACGATCTCAATCTCATCGCCAACGTGAATAACTCCACGCTCAACACGACCGGTTGCAACCGTTCCACGACCAGAGATAGAGAATACGTCCTCCACAGGCATCAGGAACGGCTTGGCAACGTCACGCTCCGGCTCAGGAATATAAGAGTCGATAGCATCCATCAGATCCCAGATACACTTGGTCTTGACCTCATCATCCGGATTCTCAAGTGCCTGCAGTGCAGATCCCTGAATAAACGGAATATCATCACCAGGGAACTCATATTTATCAAGAAGCTCACGCAGTTCCATCTCAACCAGTTCGATAAGC
>PDWI01006450.1_pt1 | contig 14686 bp, 12 predicted proteins | sample 1430891 | NCBI WGS metagenome assembly PDWI01 (sample SAMN01162508, study PRJNA174530) | Oral metagenome, whole genome shotgun sequencing project. | biome: Marine environment; feature: Marine mammal; material: Swab sample of the gingival sulcus; isolation source: swab sample of gingival sulcus... | reverse complement strand
ATATGATAGTAATTCTTATAGATGCTATTTTAACGAATTTAACTGTTCTTAAATATATTGTTGAATTTAAATTAAGAAAAAAATTTAGATAAAGAAATTTTTATTATCTTTAAAATTATTTGAATTTAAAGAGATATTAAGATTTTCTTAAATGTTTTAGAATAAATTAATATTTGATATTAAATGTATGGCTAGATTTATAATCTAGCCATACTATATAAAGAGAGAAAAAAAGCCGTTAAATATATATGGAAGAGTAATAAAATATAAAATGTTTTTAACATTTTATATTGCAAATAATTTGTGAAAATAATATACTTAATTGAGTAGAATTGAAAAGGAGAAAATATGATTTTATTTGAGAATGTTTCAGTAAGATATAAATCTGAAGTACTTGCATTAAATAATCTCAGTTTAAATATAGATGAGGGAGAATTTATTTTTATCGTTGGACCTAGTGGGGCAGGTAAATCAACAATTATTAAATTACTTTTAAAAGAAGTTGATCCAACGAAAGGCAAGATTTATTTAGATAATGATGATATCACAAAAGTCCATGCAAGACTTGTTCCTAAAATAAGGAAGAAAGTGGGAGTAGTATTTCAAGATTATAGACTACTCGGTAATAAAACAGTATATGAAAATGTTTCTTTTGCACTTGAAGTTACGAGATCAAAAACAAAAGATATAAGACCAAAAGTATTGAAGGCGCTTCAAATGGTAGGACTATTAGATAAAGCAAAGTCAAAACCATATGAACTTTCTGGTGGGGAGCAACAAAGAGTATCCATAGCTAGAGCTATCGTGAATGATCCTCCTATTTTAATATGTGATGAACCAACTGGTAATTTAGATCCTGAGAATGCAGCTGGAATAATGACATTACTTACCAATATAAATAGAACAGGAACAACTATAATAATGGTTACACATGATAAAACTATAGTAAATAAAATGAAAAAAAGAGTTGTTGCTCTTGAAGATGGGAATGTAGTAAGAGACGAGTATGCTGGGGTGTATGGTTATGATTAGAGGAATAGTATATGCAATTAAACAAGCCTTTATCAATTTATGGCGTAATAGAGGAATGACAGTGGCATCACTGTTAACTGTTACAGCAACTCTTTTAGTTTTTGGAGTTGTATTTATTCTGATTGTTAATATTTCAAATTTTTCGGAATATGCTAATGATCAGTTTGATTCAATACAAGTGTTTTTAAAAGATGGACTTACAAATGCTGAGATGAGAGAAATTGGAGAAGAAATTCTTAAAATTGATGAAGTTTCAACAGTGACATTTGAGTCTAAAACGCAGGCGCTTGAAAACATGAAAATACAGTGGAAAGAACATGCTACTGTATTGGAAGGATTAGAAGAAAGAAATCCACTTCCAAATACTTATGTGGTAAATATTGATAATCTGATATATTCTGATAGTATCGTAAGAAAAATTGAAAAAATACCTGGAATAGAAATGATTAAATATTATAGAGAAGTAATAGAAAAAATTGAAAATATAACTTTTGTTATTCGAAGCATAGGTTTTGGAATAATAGCACTTTTATTATTTGTATCTACTTTTGCAATAAATAATACCATTAAATTAGGAGTAGCAGCAAGAGAAAAAGAGATATCTATTATGAAGTATTTAGGAGCTACACACTGGTTTGTAAGATGGCCATTTTTAGTAGAAGGAATGATGATAGGATTATTAGGAGCTCTTCTTTCTATGTTTTTAATGGAAATAGGATATACAAAATTATATACTGTACTTACAAATGATTATTATGTTCTTATAGCAGCATATCTTGTTCCAGTAAAAGCGATAATGAAAGATTTATTTCAGGTTTTCATTCCAGTGGGCGCTGGAGTAGGAGCACTTGGAAGTTTATGGGGTGTAAGAAAATATCTTAATGTATAGGAGTTGTTATGAAGAAAATTATACCTTTATTAATATCTATAATTCTGATATTAACTTTTGTGTATGCAGATAATGATATAGAAAAGCAAGAGGATTTATTAAAAGAAGTTCAAAGCAAATTATCAGAATTAGATAAAGAGCATAGAAATACAAATAAAATAAAAAATAAAATTGTAAAGAATATTCGTTCATTGGAATCTGTTGTTAAGAATACAGAAAATGAAATATCTAAATTGACTTATAGTATCGATGATAATATCGTAAAAGTTGATATAGCTACAAAAGAATTGGTTATTGCAAAAGAAAATTTAAAAAAGACCAATGCACTTTTGGATACTAGAATTAGAATCATGTATATGAATGGTACAGTGGGTTATGCAGAAGTTCTTTTAGAATCAGATAGTTTTCAAGATCTTCTTTCTAGAATAGAAATGCTTACAAGAATAGTAGATTCTGATACAAAGCTTATTGAAGAAATGGAAGAAGATAAGCAAACAGTAGAAGATAAAAAAGCTAAATTAATAGAAGAACAAAATAATTTAAAAGATTTAAGAAAACAGATGGAGGATAAGAAATTTGATTTAGAGAATCAAATAGTCAAGTTAAAAGCAGAAAAGAAAAAATTACTTAAAGATATGAAAGCTCTTGAAATTCAAATAGATTCTACTAATAAAGATGCAGAAAAAATCAAGAGAATTTTAAAAGATATGAAATTAAGAGCGAAGTATACAGGTGGTAAAATGACTTGGCCTGTTCCATCTTCATATAGAGTAACATCACCATTTGGTATGCGATTACATCCTATATTTAGAGTGATGAAACTTCATACTGGTATCGATATTGGTGGCGCAGGAAGAGAAGTTGTTGCTGCTAATGAAGGTACAGTAATTCATGCTAATTGGCTTGGTGGTTATGGTAAATGTATTATGATTGATCATGGTGGTGGAATCGTAACATTATATGCACATAATAGTAAGCTGTTTGTAAAAAAAGGGTATAAAGTACAAAGAGGTCAAAAAATTTCATTAACTGGTTCAACAGGTAATGTAACAGGTCCTCATTTACACTTTGAAGTTAGGGTAAATGGAGATTATGTGGACCCTTTAAAGAAATATCTTAAGAAGTAGGTAATATGGAAGAAAACAATAAAAAACGAAGTATTTTCTCAAGGATAATAAGTTATATCATCGTATTTATTTTAGGTGCATTTCTAATGTTTGTTTTTATGCATGGCATTGGATTTATCAATGAAGAAATCAATCAAGCTAAAAAATTAAGATTGATTACAGATGATATTTTAGATAATGCGCTAAAAGAAATAGAATTTAAAGATGTAGAAGATGCTATATATCATGGTATGTTCACTTCACTTGATGATAAGTATTCCAGATATTATAATAAAGAAGAAATGGAAGTTTATAATGAGAGTACAGATGGAGAATATGTAGGAATAGGAATACTTAGTAATATTGAAGAGGGAATAGAAGTTTTAAAAGTTTTTAAAGAATCACCAGCAGAAAAAGCAGGAATTAAAAAGGGTGATAAAGTTATAAAAGTAAATGATTTGTCCATAGAAGATAATGAAGCGAAAGCCCTTATCAATGAAATGTTAGGTGAAGAAGGTGAAAATGTAAGTATCGTTATATTAAGGGGTGACAAAAAAATCCCATATGATATAATAAGAGAGAAAGTGAATGTTCCTTTTGTTGAGAGTAGAAAAATTGAAGATTATGGATATATCATAATATATAGTTTTGGAACAGATGTACATAAAGAATTTAATGATGCATTAAATGGATTATTAAGGGATGGTATTAAAGGATTAATAGTTGATTTAAGAGATAATCCTGGAGGAATATTAGTAGAGTCTGTTGATATAGCAGATAGACTGTTGGGCGAAGGTTTAATCGTTTATACTGTTGATAGACATGATTATAAGAAAGAGTATTTTTCTGATGAAGAAGAACTTGATATTCCTGTTGTTTTCTTAGCAAATGAAAATAGTGCCTCAGCATCTGAAATATTATTGGGTGCGATAAAGGATTATAAAAAAGGTCCTATTATAGGAACAAAAACATTTGGTAAAGGTATTGTTCAAAAGGTGATAGAGCTTTTAGATGGAACGGGATATAAGATGACTACATCACAGTATTTTACTCCAAAAGGAAATGTAATACATAAAAAAGGAGTAACGCCAGATATAAAGATAGAGTATGATGGTGATATTTCTATTGATAATTTTGAAAAAGGAAATGACCTTCAATTAAATGAGGCTATTAAAGTATTAAAGGATGGTGCGTATGATAATTAGAAAAGCAAGTATATATGATAGTATTGGAATAACAAAGGTTTACATTGAGACTCTTAAATCATCCTATAAATCTTTTATAGATAAAGACTATGTAGAGAGTGTAAGTTTTGATAAACAAAAAAGACTTTTTATGAATAGACTGAATAAGGAAAATTTAATATATGTTGCAGAATCGAAAATAGGAGAAATTGTTGCTTTTGCTATACCAGAGGTTAGTAAAGATGCTAATGGCAATAACCGTGGAGAAATAACAATGGTCTATGTACTAGATAGATTCCAAGGAGAAGGTATAGGTTTTAAATTAATACAAAAATCGGTTAAAACATTTATAAAATCAAATATAAATTCTATGGTTATGTGGGTCTTAAAGGATAATCCTTCCAATGGATTCTGTGAATCGTTAGGAGGAGAACCTAAGGAAACAAAACTTGTTCAACTAGGAACACTTGATTATGTATCCATAGGATATGTATGGAAAGATTTAGAATCGTGTGAGATATTTAAATAAATCGAAAAATGCTTGGTATGAACTAAGCATTTTATTTTTACGAGGGGGAATATGGAGTTTAAATTAGTTTCGGATTATACACCAAAAGGGGATCAGATAAAGGCAATAAAAGAGCTGACACAAGGTATAAATGATGGTAAAAAAGAGCAGATACTCTTAGGTGTTACAGGTTCTGGTAAGACATTTACAATGGCAAATGTAATACAGAATGTTAAAAAGCCAACTCTTGTGATAGCACATAATAAAACATTAGCAGGTCAGTTATGTTTAGAATTCAGAGAATTTTTTCCTGATAATGCAGTGGAATTTTTTGTATCCTATTATGATTATTATCAGCCAGAATCTTATATTCCAGGTGCTGATTTATTTATAGAAAAAGATGCATCGATTAATGATGAAATTGATAAATTAAGGCACTCTGCTACAATGTCATTATTTGAGAGAAAAGATGTTATTGTGGTAGCTTCTGTTTCTTGTATTTATGGTCTTGGAGATCCTATTGATTATAAGAATATGGTGATTTCGTTAAGACCTGGTATGGAAAAAGATCGAGATGAATTAATAGAAAAATTAATTGATTTACAGTATAATAGAAATGATATTGATTTTGTAAGGGGAACATTTAGAGTACGAGGAGATATTGTTGAAATATTCCCTATTTCTAATGATAAAATTGCTTATCGTATTGAGTTTTTTGGTGATGAGATCGATAGGATAACAGAAGTGCAGGTTGTTACAGGAGAGATACTTGGAATAAGAGAACATGTAGCAATACTTCCAGCTTCTCATTATATTACTCAGAAAGAAAAAATAGAAGCTTCCATAGGAAGAATTGAACTGGAACTAGAAGAAACGATAAAAGATTTTAAAGAAGAAGGAAAACTTATTGAAGCTCAGAGAATAGAGCAGAGAACGAATTATGATTTAGCGATGCTCAGGGAAGTAGGATTCTGCTCAGGTATTGAGAATTATTCAAGACAGATATCCAATAGAAAGCCAGGTTCAAGACCTTATACACTACTCGATTATTTTGGGGATGATTTTTTAGTGATTATAGATGAATCCCATATGACAATACCTCAAGTAAGAGCAATGTATGGTGGAGATCGATCTCGAAAAGAAAATCTTGTAAATTATGGCTTTAGACTACCTTCAGCACTTGATAATAGGCCACTTAAATTTCATGAATTTGAAGATCTTTTAGATAAAATAGTATATGTTTCTGCAACGCCAGGTCCGTATGAATTAGAAAGAGTGCCTTCTGTAGTAGAGCAGATTATAAGACCGACTGGACTTTTAGACCCTATCATTGAAGTGAGAAAAGTAGAAGGTCAAATAGATGATTTATATTCAGAGATCAATGCTAGAATAGAAAAGAATGAACGAGTGCTTATTACGACATTAACAAAGAGAATGGCAGAGGATTTAACGGATTATCTAAAAGGATTAGGGCTTAAAGTAAGGTATATGCATTCTGATGTAAAGACCTTTGAACGACTTGAAATAATCAAAGGACTTCGATTAGGAACATTTGATATATTAGTAGGTATTAACCTACTAAGAGAGGGACTTGATTTTCCTGAAGTATCTTTAGTAGCCATATTAGATGCTGATAAAGAAGGCTTTTTAAGAAGTGAAACAGCACTTATACAGACTGTTGGTCGTGCTGCTAGAAATGCTGGTGGTAAGGTTATTATGTATGCGAATAATATCACAAAATCAATGGAAAGAACGATATCAGAAACGAATAGAAGGCGACAAATTCAAATGGATTATAATGAGGAGCATCATATTATCCCTCAAACGATTAGCAAAAAGATATATCGTGATATTAAAGCTACTTTTGAGTATGAAGAAGTGGCTGAAACGGATTATTCTTTAGAGGATTTGGAAGCTAAAATCAGTGAATTAGAAAATGAGATGAAGGAAGCTGCGAGTAAACTCGATTTTGAAACAGCAGCTGAACTCAGAGATTATATAGAGGAGTTAAAGAAGAAAAAAAATGAAGTGTATTGAAATCAAAGGTGCGAATGAACATAATTTAAAAAATATAAATCTTAAAATTCCAAGAGATGAATTTATTGTTATTACTGGACTCAGTGGTTCAGGAAAATCATCTCTTGCTTTTGATACTATTTATGCAGAAGGTCAGAGAAGATATGTGGAGAGTCTTTCTTCTTATGCAAGGCAGTTCTTAGGTCAGATGGAAAAGCCTGATGTAGAGTCTATAGAAGGACTTTCTCCAGCGATATCCATCGATCAAAAAACAACGAATCGAAATCCTCGTTCTACCGTAGGTACGGTAACAGAATTATATGATTATTTTAGACTTCTATTTGCAAGAGTAGGAACACCTCACTGCCCTATATGTGATCAAATTATTTCAAAGCAGAGTATTGATGAAATCGTTGATCAGATACTAGAACTTGAAAATAGGACGAAATTAATGCTTCTTTCTCCTGTTGTAAAGGGAAAGAAGGGTACTCATAAAAAAGTGCTTGAAAACATCAAAAAAGAGGGTTATTTAAGACTTAGAGTAGATGGAGAGATGAGAGAAATCTCTGATAATATTGAATTAGATAAAAATAAAAAACATACAATAGAAGTGATTGTCGATCGTATTGTGATAAAAGAGGGAATAAGAAAGAGACTGTCAGATTCAGTAGAGATTTGTCTTAATCTTTCAGAAGGACTTCTTATTGCTCTTTATAATGAAGAAGAAAAACTTTTTAATACCAACTTTTCATGTCCAGAACATGGAATAGGAATTAGTGAAATGGAGCCTAGAATGTTCTCATTTAATGCACCGTATGGAGCTTGTGATGAATGTAAAGGGCTTGGATTTATGATGGAAATAGATGAGTCTTTAGTCATTGAAGATTATACGAAAAGTATTAGAGAAGGAGCTATTGTTCCATTTAGTACGAGTTCTGAAGGCACGTATTATATGAAAATATTTGAAAATATTGTGTCTCATTATGGATATGATTTAGATACACCAATGAAGGATATGTCAAAAAAGGCATTAGATGAACTTATGTATGGAACTGATAGAGTGATAACATTTACTTTTCATTCAAAATTTGATGATGGAATAAAGACTTATAAATCACATTTTGAAGGAATCATCAATAATTTAAAGAGGAGATATAAAGAAACAGGTTCTGATTATATGAGAAAAAAAATAGAATCTTTTATGTCTCTTAGTCCATGTCATATATGTAATGGAAAAAGATTAAAACCAGAAGCCCTTGCTGTAAGAGTAGGAGAGAAGAATATTGATGATGTTACAAGACTTTCTGTTAAAGATGCTATTGACTATTTCAAGAAGTTAGAGTTTACATCTGGTAATAAAATCATAGCAGAGCAGATATTAAAAGAAATTCTTTCTAGGCTAAATTTCTTAAAAGATGTAGGGCTTGATTATCTATCATTAAATCGATCAGCTTCCACACTTTCAGGAGGAGAATCTCAGAGAATAAGGCTTGCAACTCAAATAGGTTCTGCACTTGTGGGTGTACTTTATATCTTAGATGAGCCTAGTATCGGACTTCATCAAAAAGATAATGAAAGACTGATAAAAACGCTTAGAAATCTTACAGATATCGGTAATACAGTAATCGTTGTAGAGCATGATGAAGATACCATGAAGGCAGCTGATTATATCGTTGATATCGGCCCAAAAGCAGGAGAGCATGGTGGACAGATTGTTGCTTCAGGAACCTATGATGAGATTTTAAAAAGTAAAGATTCGATTACAGCTAAATTCTTATCTGGAGAATTAAAAATTGATATTCCTAAAACTAGAAAAGACTATAAGAATACAATAAGCATTAAAGGCTGTAAAGAAAATAATCTAAAGAATATTGATGTGGACTTTCCACTTGAAATATTTACCTGCGTTACAGGTGTATCTGGTTCAGGAAAATCTACTCTTGTAAACGAGATTCTTTATAAAGCAGTTAGTAATAAAGTAAATATCAAATATCAAAAAACAGGAAAGCATAAAAGCATTTCAGGGATAGAGCATATTGATAAGGTAATAGATATTGATCAGTCTCCTATAGGAAGAACGCCTCGTTCGAACCCAGCGACTTATACAGGTATGTTTGATCATATAAGGGATTTATTTGCCATGCTTCCAGAAGCAAAGGCTAGAGGATATAAAAAAGGACGCTTTAGCTTTAATGTAAAAGGAGGAAGATGTGAAGCCTGTAATGGAGATGGTATTAATAAAATAGAAATGCATTTTCTTCCTGATGTATATGTACCTTGTGATGTGTGTAAAGGAAAGAGATATAATAGAGAGACATTAGAAGTAAAATATAAGGATAAGAGTATTTCTGATGTACTTGATTTAACGGTAGAAGAAGCTTCAGAGTTCTTCTATGATATTCCTAAGATTAAAAAGAAACTAGATACCCTTATGGATGTAGGACTTTCTTATATAAAATTAGGTCAGCCTTCTACTCAGCTTTCAGGAGGAGAAGCTCAGAGAATAAAACTCGCTTCAGAGCTTTCTAAAAGAGCAACATCAAAAACACTTTATATACTCGATGAACCAACAACTGGACTTCATAGCTATGATGTAAAGCATCTTATAGAGGTTCTTAAAAGACTTGTTGATAATAATAATACAGTGATTGTTATTGAACATAATCTAGATATGATAAAATCAGCAGATTATATTATTGACCTAGGCCCAGATGGAGGAGATGGTGGAGGAACAATCCTAGCCAAAGGAACACCAGAAGAAGTATCAAAAAATAAAACTTCTTACACAGGAATGTTCTTAAAGAAGATGTTAAAATAAATAAAAATACTTATATAAACAAAGTTTATATAGGTATTTTTTTAATACAAAAAACATATCTAAACACATAATAAAATCAAGAAACAAACTTTGATTTTTCTTATGCCTATCATTTTATAATCGATGATCTTTATAGGGAATCTTTCATGCTATAAAGGGATTAAAAATAATAATGTGTAGGGAATCTTCCATGGAAGAGAAATAGCTATTTTTTGATTAGGGATAACATAAAAATTGAAAAACATCAAAATAGTCAGAATATTCTGATAATTATTTTCCTTTTTTATGATGTATTATTAATAATTCTTATATTTTAAATGATATTAAGTAAGCAATGTTCATATTGCTTACATTGACTTTTTATTAAAAAAAAATTACAATGTAATAAATAAGTATTAAATAAAAAGAAAAAGGAAAAGATTTTTATAAAACTCAGGAAAGAAAATGTTTCCACTGAACTATTTTATAATCTGAAGAAAGAATATACCAAAGAGCTTATAGCTTCTATACCGAAAATGGAGGTGAACAATGAATAAATCTGTAGAAAATTTTAGGAAAGCACTTCAAATTAAAACAGTAAGTTATCCTGAAACAGAGAGATTTAATTTTGATGAATTTAAAAAATTTATAAATTTTTTAAAAGAGACTTATCCACTTGTGCATGATAAATTAGAGTTTAAAATAATTAATGATTATGGACTCTTATATCATTGGAAAACAGATAGTGATCATCTTCCAATTATGCTCCTTGCACATTATGATGTTGTTCCAGTCAATGAAGAATCTTGGATATGTGATCCGTTTTCGGCTACAGTAGTCAATGATAGAATCTATGCTAGAGGAGCTATTGATGATAAGAATTCTATCATTTCAATATTTGAAACAGTTGAAAATTTAATAAAAAATGATTTTAAACCTATAAAAGACATTTATTTAGCATTTGGATATGATGAAGAAAATTTAGGCATAAGAGGAGCAAAAAAAATAGCAGAATATCTTAAATCAGAGAATATAAAATTTGAATGTATATTAGATGAAGGAGGAATCGTTACACCAGGATCGATGATGGGTATAGGTGATGATATAGCAGTGATAGGAATAGGTGAAAAAAGTCAGTGTAATTATGAACTCATTTTTACAGGAGAACAAGGACATTCATCAGCGCCTCCAGAACATACAGCCATAGGAAAAATGGCAGCTTTTATAAAGGATGTAGAAGATCATCCAAGAGAAACGATGCTGATAAAACCAGTAGAAGAGATGCTAAAAAATTTATCTACTAAAAAAACTGGTATTGAAAAAATTTTAATGAGAAATCCGAAAAGATATTTTTCTCTTATTAAAAAATCAATGGCAAAAAATAAGCAGACAAATGCTCTTATAAGAACGACAGTGGCTTTTACTATGGCAAATTCAGGTTCAGCACCTAATATACTACCTGATAAAGCAAGTCTTATAGCAAATGTTAGGGTTCTGCAAGGAGATATGCCAAAAGATATTAGAAATTGGTTACAATCTTTTCATCATGATTTTGAGCTTAAAGTTATAGCAGAAGAAGCTCCTACAAAGATTTCTAATATTGATACAGAAAGTTATAGAAAACTTACTGAAACAATAAAGAGTATATTTGGTGATGTTCTTGTAACACCTTATTTGATGATAGGTGGAACAGATTCTAGAAATTATGGGGAACTTTCTGATAATATCTATAAGTTTATGCCATGTAAACTCACATCGGATGAATTGAGTTTGATGCATGCAGATGATGAATATATTTCCATAGATAATTTTAATCGAATGATTACATTCTATGATGAATTTATAAGAAAGGTGGCAGGAAATGAAGTTTAATGTAAATCATCCAGCACTTTTTGTCATAGCATTTATTATCATAGCTTATGTATTATTTCAGTCCTTTTTATTTTTAATTAGAGCATGGAAGAGGGCATTAGAAATTGGCATTGATAAAAAGGTGCTGAAAAAGGTTGTGAAGTCTTCTGCAGTGTTTACAATAGCTCCAGCAATAGCTATTTTAATAGGACTTATAACACTTTCAACATTTTTAGGACTTCCACTTCCATGGCTTCGATTATCTGTTTTAGGAGCTCTTACATATGAACTCCCTGCTGCAGCTTCTGTTGCAAATATACTAAATCTAAGTATGGATACAGCTGTTAATTCAGCAGAAAGTTATATTTCTATTACATGGGTAATGACTCTTGGCATACTTTCTGGAATCATTATTATAGCCTTTTTTCAAAAGAAAATGCAAAGTGGGCTTATAAAGATGAGAAATAAAAATGGTAAGTGGACAGAATATCTTATTGATTCTTTATTTATCGGGATGATATCAGCCTTTCTAGGTATGATTTTTAGTGATATAGGAAGTGGAATAACAGGATGGATTCCAGTTTTCGTAGCACTTTTTTCAGCACTCCTTATGATAATACAAGGACTAATGATAAAAAAATTACATATAAAGTGGTTAGAAAATTATGCGTTACCTTTTAGTATGGTAGGTGCTATGGTTTTTGCAGTTTTCTTAAATAATATTATATAAGGTGGTAAATATGAATGATTATCAAAATAAAAGTCATAAAATTGGGAGAATATCTTTAATTATAGCTATTATATTATTTATTTCATATCCAGTGACAGCCATGATTATTTTTAAAACAAAGCCAGATATGACAGTTGTTTTAAAAGGATTACTTGCAATAGTTCCTATCTATTGGACAGTAGGAGTTATTGAAGCATTTACATTTGGTCCAATGCTTGGAACAGGTGCTTATTTGGGTTTTGTTACAGGTAATTTAGCAGCAATGAAAGTACCTGTATCACTTCTTGCAAGAGAACTTTCAGATACAAAAGCAAATACAGAAGAAGGAGATGTTATTGCTACAATAGCTATTGCAGTATCCTCTATAGTAACAGTACTTATTATATTCATGGGAATGTTTTTAATATCTAGTATACAGGGAATACTTTCTTCTGATGTTTTAGCTCCTGCTTTCAAAAATATTTTGCCAGCTTTATTTGGAGCTTTAGGAGTTGTCTTTATATCGAAAAGACTTAAAATAGCAGCATTTCCTATGATATTTATGATTGTATTATTTATACTTGTTCCATCACTTGCTAGAGCAGTGAGTCTGTTGGTACCAGTGAGTGCTGCACTTACTGTATTAGTAGCAAGAATACTTTACAAAAAAGGATTATTAGATGAATGATAAAAGAATCATAATTCTTAGAGATATGAATGAAAAGAAGGCCATAATTAAGTTATCTATGCCAGCGATTATAGGTTTTTTAGTTATGGCTTTATATAATCTTGCAGATACTATATTTGTATCATGGTTAGATTATAAAGGCGCTGGAGCAGTACAAATTGTTTATCCTATTATGATGATAGGAGGAGCTATTGGTCTTGCATTTGGTATAGGAGGCGCTAGTTATATATCCAGACTATTAGGTGAAAATAAGATAAAAAAAGCTAGTACAGTAGTAATTGTCTCTCTTTTTACATCGATAGTTGTGGGTACTTTTTATGTATTAATCGTACTTTATAATTTAAATGCAACGATAAGAACCTTTGGTGCTGAAGGTGATATGTTAGTTTTTACATTTGATTATGCATTTTATATCGTTATAGGAACTATCTTTGTAATACCTAGCATGGTATTTAATAATTCGCTTAGAGCAGAAGGAAGTTCTAGATATTCTATGATGGGGATGGCTTTTGGATCTATTATTAATATTATTCTAGATCCATTATTTATTTTCACATTGAAGATGGGAATAAAGGGTGCAGCTATAGCAACAATGATATCTCAAATAATATCTCTTTTGATACTTATGCAGTATTATCTTAGAAAGAAAACCGTACTTAAATTACATATTTCCTATTTTACGATAGATTTTAAAATATATAGAGAAATATTTAAAATAGGAACACCAACATTTTTTAGACAGATATTGTTTAGTGTATCGATGGCAGTGTTAAATAAGAATGCTTCCATTGTAGGTGGCGATTATCTTTTATCTGCTATAGGAATCGCACTAAAAGTAGTAGCTGTCCCAACATATATTATATTTGGTATGGGACAAGGAATTCAGCCTGTAGTGGGGTATAATTTTGGTGCTAAGAATAAAGTAAGAGTAAAAAATGCTGAAAAATATGGTCTTAGTATGACCTTTTTTGTTACTTTAATCAATTCAATTATTATCATTGTATTTACAAATGACATATTATCTTTATTTACAAATGACATCGGTGTGTTACAATATGCTGTTTTAGCTATTAGAGTATTTTCTTTTGGATTGATATTTATGGCATTATCCAATACGATTGCTATCATATTTCAGGCTATTGGACATGGAAGGATTTCTCTTTTATTTTCAGTACTTAGGCAAGGTATATTATTTATACCACTAATCATATTATTATCAAAATTATTTGCTGAAACAGGCTTAATATTTTCGCAGTTTATGGCAGATGTACTTACATGTATCATATCTATTATTATATATATCATATATAGGAAGAAAGAAAGTTTTTAAATTTTTTTAAATTTAATACTACATTTTATTTCTTTTTACTACATTTTATGCTATTATGTAGTGAAAGAAGGAGGTGTTATCATAAAATCATATAGTGTTAAAGAAATTTCAGAGATGTTTAATACGAATCCAGAAACCGTTAGAAGATGGATTCGATCAGGAAAATTAAAAGCAACTCAAAAATCAAGAAAAAGTGGTAATTATGTTACAGAAGAGACATTAAAAGAATTTATTGATTCAACACCTAAGTATTCAAAAAAGACAAAAGGTCCTTTAGCAGTATTAGGAGTTACAGCTGGTGTTTTGTTTGCCGAGTTTTTATCAAAACAACCGAAGAAGAATAAGACAATAGATAAAAAAGATCAAGAACATATTATTAAAAATAATATCATCAATCTTGAAAAATCTATTATAAATAAAAATAATATGATAGAACAGTTATTAAAAGAGGTTGATAAAGAAAAACAAGCTCTTGAAATCTTAAAGGATAAGCTGAAAGCATTACAATAAATATATATTCCTTATATTTTCATAATAATATTTATTATTAGTTGATAAAATACCGAAAATATTATA
>PDWI01006910.1_pt1 | contig 14687 bp, 13 predicted proteins | sample 1430891 | NCBI WGS metagenome assembly PDWI01 (sample SAMN01162508, study PRJNA174530) | Oral metagenome, whole genome shotgun sequencing project. | biome: Marine environment; feature: Marine mammal; material: Swab sample of the gingival sulcus; isolation source: swab sample of gingival sulcus... | reverse complement strand
AAGTTTTTCCAGAAGATCATCATCTGTGGAGTGTTTAAGGATACGCAGGGCCACCTGCATCATCACCTCGCCCTTGATCTCTTCATCACTATAGCGGGAGAGATCGTGCAGTTGATAGGTAAAATCAGGAATACAGGCTGTTAGTGCATCGGTTTTTCCCTGAAAACAGTCAGCAAAACGCCGTGGAATATGCCATTGTTTTTTGCCATGATAAACCACCAGCGGGATAATAACAGGCAGGGTTATAGCTCTGTCCGGTTTTTTTGTTTGCTTGCAGTGCAGCTCCCAGATAGAGAGCATATAGCGCAGAAGTTGTAGAAAGATTAGTTTGTCGGGATGACTTTTATGTTCAAAAAGGAAATAGATAAGTCCCGGCTGGCTGCCAAGTTGTGCCTTATAGAGCATATCGGAATAGAACTCTTTCATATCAGCTTCAATAAAGGAGTCCTTGCAGATGGAGAGGGAATCAAGAGCTATAAGAGAGCGTATTTCCGGTGGCAGATACTCCTGCAGAAATGAGCGTACAAGGCTGACGTTTGTCCATGTTTCCCGGAAGAATTTATCGTGCGGGTTGGTTATCTCTTTTTTATCCTTTTTTATATTCATATATAGAGCTTATATAGAGGCAAGGGAATCGGAAGTCTGAGGACGGAAGACAGAGAGTGTAAGGCCGCCGAAGGCGGCATGATAATGACCTTCCCAGGAATATGATTTCCGGGAAGGTCTTTTGTTTCAATTATTTAATTTTCAAGAAGCACTAGAATATATCCAGTCAGGCCATCCCTTCCTGGGAAAGAAATACCAGACAACTATCCGTGCAGAAATAGAAGATAAAATTACAGCTCTTTATTGCCGGGAAATGAGTTATAACTATTTTTAAACTCTTCCGTCTCCGTTATTTTGATACCCTCTTCCTGCGCAATATCTTCCTGAGTGAAATGGAGTTTACCGCAGGCTGGGCAGCTTCCATCTGTGTCTTTATCTAGCAGGCGGGCCTTAACTTCATCAACTGTCATATGTTCCGTTTTCCCGCAAGAACACTCAGGTGCCTCAGCACGTACCTGAAAACGATCCTCTTTTGTATCCATTTTTTCTCCTTTTATAAATTTTCTGCTATAAAAAGCAGATACAAATCTTTACTAAAAACCGGCAGAAGCAGGTACTGCTTCTGCCGGTTCAAATTAATAGCAATCAGTTTTTAATCTCCTCCAAGGTATTTCCATCCTTATCCTTGATCGCTACAGAAACAGGAATACCGCCATCCAGGCGGTGTGTAGCGCAAGACATTCAGGGGTCATAGGCGCGCACTGCCATCTCCACCTGATTAAGCAGTCCTTCGTCATAATTCCCCTCTTTTATCAAGGAGGTGGCCGCCTGTTTCACGCTCATATTCATTGGCGCAATATTATGGGTTGTGCCAACGATAAGATTGGCATTTTTAATGCAACCATTCTCATCAGTATAGTAGTCGTGAATCAAGGTGCCACGAGGAGCTTCCACCACACCAATTCCACGTCCGGCCCTGGCTTCAACCCTGGCACGGATATCAGTATCAGTAATGCTGTCATCATCAAGCAGCTCCAGACACCGCTCGCAGGCATAAACCATTTCAATAAGACGGGCATAATGATAAAGCAGTGTCTGCTGTGCCGGTCTGCCAAAAGAGCTGCGAAATGCCTCCAGCGCAGCATTTGCTTTTGGCGTTGAAATCTGATCACAGACATTAATTCTGGCAAGGGTATTGGAACGATAAATCCCCTTTGGATTTGCCAGGGTCATATCAAAGCCTTCGTTCCACTCCTTGGCATAGGGCATTTTGGAGTAGCCCCAGGGCTCTACATGCTCACCAAGATAAGCAAGATAATCGGCAGGTTCAAAGTCGGTATGGCTGCCATCCGGCTTCATCATCCGCAACTTGCCATCATAGAGCCGCAAGGAGTTATCCTCACGGTCAACAGTACCAAGAAAACCAGTCTTGATAACGCCAAGCTCACCAATAACATCCATATATTTGGCAAAGACATTATCGATGGCAAAATCAAGGGCATAGGTAGAAAAATCAAGCAGGGTCTGTGTCCCTTCCCGCAGCTCCTTGCGCTCATCTTCAGTCATCGGCTTGGCAAAACCACCAGTAACACCGGCGATAGGATGGATGGCCTTGCCTGCATATTTTTCCAGCATCATCTGACCAAGCTGACGCATTTTTACCACCTGCGTTGCCAACTCCGGTGCCGCCTTGACCACGCCAATAACATTACGCACAGAGTAGTCGGCATCCGGCCCCAATACAAAATCGGGTGCGGCAAGAAAGAAGAAATGCAGAATCTTGTCGTTGATATGGGCAAGAACCTGACAAAACTCCCGCAGCTTATGCCCTGTGGGTGTCGGCGTTACCCCAAAGCAGTTATCCACCGCCTTGTTTGATGCAAGATGATGCATCCAGGGACAGATTCCACAGATACGGTTAACAATTCTGGGCACCTCTTCCGCTGGCCGCCCTTCAATAAACTTCTCAAATCCCCGTAGAGACTGAATATGCAGGAATGCATCTTCCACATTACCGTCATCATTTAAATGAATGGCGATTTTAGCATGTCCCTCTATACGGGAAACGGGAGCAATATTTAAAACTTTTCCCATTATTTCCCCTCCTGAGCTATTTTTCTCGCAGGCTTCAACAAATTGTGAGCACCGGAGAATCGCAGAATATTTTGTTTGTCTACCACTGTTTTATAGTCAATACCGTTACTGGCCAGAGCATTAAGCATATCAAGCATCTGATTGCCATCCGGCCGCACCGGGCCAAAACATCCCCGGCAGGGAACTCGAGCCCGAATGCAGTTCGGAGCTTCCCTTTTGGCACAGCCTGCGGCAGTCACCGGCCCCATACACATAAAGCCCTGCTCCAGCAGACAGCGCATATCACTAATCGGCTTTTCTGGATCATATTCGGCATTTTCCAGAAAACGTTTCACCTCCGTTACAGAGCCCTTGCCTTCCCTTTTTGTCGGGCAGGTATCGCATACCGAACGTTTAGGCAGCCCGGGAGGACGATTTTCCAGCAAGGCGGTCAAAACCTCGGCGATCGACTCAGGATTGGGCGGACATCCGGGCAACTGCAAATCAATCTTTACCTTCTCATCACAGGCATAGACCCTGTCAAGCGGCTCTGGAACCTCCACATTCGGGAAAACCGCCCCTTCATCGGTGGAAGACGTTTTAAAAGTATCCTCCAGACCACTGCGAAACCCTTTTTCATTCATCAATGCGGGCAGACCTCCGTGGGTAGCACAGGTGCCAAGGGCAATCAACACCTGACACTTCTCCCGCATCTCTTCCAGAATTTCCACATGCTCATGATTGGAAACACCGCCAGTAACAATCCCCACCACCGCTTCGGGAATAGAGAGAGTTACCCCCTCTCCTGTCTGACCAAAATATTTATGATCCATCAGTACCGGAGCATGAACAATATCAAGTGCTTCGGTAATAAGAGGAACCAGTGGCTCTCCAATATTTAAAATGGAGATCTCGCAGCCCGAGCATGAGCCCAACCATTCAAGCGCAGTTGTAACAGCCATTATGCCTCCTCCATTTCTTTAATCGGCCCTAGTTGTTTCACCGTATTCACCATTGAAGTAACCGCTTCAACAAAGCGGTCGGGTTCCGCCGATGATACCCAGTTAATACTGAACCGTTTTCTGTCTACCCCTGAAATCTCGAGAAAATCCGCGATCATATCAGAGCGCTTCAAGGCCTTTTCATTACCATCCAGGTAATGGCATTCACCAAGGTGTCAGCCAAGTACCATTACCCCGTCAGCCCCCTTTTCAAAGGCCTCATGGACAAATTCGGGATGCACCATCCCGGAACACATTACCCGGATAATTCGTATATTGGCGGGATACTGCATGCGGGATGTCCCGGCCAGATCCGCCGCTGCATAAGAACACCAATTGCAGCAGAACGCGACAATATTTGGTTCAAAACTCATTTTGTTCTCCTTTTGCTGCAGAAAAACCGGAATATTCCTGTTTTTCTGCAAAGATATTAAACAGCCAGCGCCGCATCAATTTGTGCGGACACCTGTTCAAAGGTGAAGCCGTCCACGAATATCCCCCGTTTGGGACACGTTCCCTGGCACAATCCACAGCCCTTACATTTCGCCTTGTTTACACGGACAAGACGCTGGTCGTTATCTTCTCCTCCCCGCATTGACAGGGATATGGCATTATACGGACAGACATCGACACAAAGGGCACAGCCATCACAATTATCGGGGTTAACCGCTGCCTTGATTGCATCAAGGTGCAGGCTGCTCTTTGAAAGAAGAGCGGCTGCCCTTGCCGCTGCTGCCTGTGCCTGCGCGATACTCTCCTCCACCGGTTTCGGGTAATGGGCAAGACCCGCCACAAACATACCGTCTGTAGAGAAATCCACCGGACGCAATTTTGCATGAGCCTCAAGGAAAAATCCATCGCTGTCCACCGGTATCTTATAGAGCTGCGATAGTTGTTCATAGTTCTCCATGGGGCGGATTGCCGTGGCAAGGATAACAACATCAGTTTCAATCATTACCGGATGATGAAGGACATGATCCCATACAGAAACCTTTATGATGCCGTCTCTTTCGGTAACACCAGGTTTGCCGTGCTGCTCGTAGTTAATAAACAGTATTCCAAGCTCGCGGGCTTCGCGATAAAGACTTTCCCGCTGTCCATAGGTGCGCATATCCCGATAGAGGATATAGACCTTGTTGTCGGGATTCTCTTTCTTGATTGTAATTGCCGACTGTATCGAGTGCGTACAGCAGGTTTTTGAACAGTACATCGCGCCTTCTTCCCGGCTGCCAACACATTGAATAAAAACAAAGCGTTTGGCATCTGCCACCGGCTGCTCTTTTGCTGCGTAAAGGCGGTCAAAATCAAGCAGGGTTACTACCCTGTCTATGGAACCGTAGCCGTATTCGGTGGGAACATGGGCTTTTCCGCCAGTGGCAACAATACCAATTCCATGGCTTATCGCAGTCTCCTTGCCGTCTTTACCGGTAACAACGGAATGAAAATTACCGACAAAGCCGTCAACAGCCGTTACTTCGCTCTCCCGGTAGAGGGTAATTCGGTGGTTTGCCTCCACCTTTTTCACCATTTTATTTACCTGGGCAGGAATTTCTTCGCCGGACCATGTATGGTTAAGCAGCAGCGCATTTCCTCCCAAAGTGTTGCTTTTCTCAACAAGGTGAACATTAAAGCCCTGCTCTGCCAGACTAAGAGCAGATGTCATTCCGGCAACTCCACCGCCGATAACGAGACTGTCGTTATGCATATTAACAGAAACAGGGGTGAGTGAGCGTGCTAAACGAACCTTCGCGACTGCCATACGAATAAGGTCTTTCGCTTTTGCTGTTGCAGCCTTGTTATCTTTAGAGTGAACCCAGGAGTTATGATTACGGATATTCGCCATTTCAACAAGATACTCATTAATTCCTGCCGATTTAAGCGTTTCCCGGAAAAGAGCTTCATGGGTTCGTGGTGTACAGGCGGCAATAACGATACGGTTTAACCCCTGCTCCTTAATCCGTTTGGTAAGCTGCTCTTGAGTATCCTGGGAACAGGAAAAGAGGTTTCGCTCGGTATACACAACTCCCGGTAGTGTCTTCGCATACTCTTCCACAGCCTCAACATCGACGAATCCTGCGATATTCGAACCGCAATGGCAAACAAATACGCCAATTTTAAGCTCTTCCGCCGCCACATTACGCTCTTCCGGCCACTGGACTTCAGAAGTAAGAGCATGGCGGGAGGGCGAGAGCAGATCTGCCACTGCGGAAGCTGCCGCAGAACCTTCCACAACGGCTTGAGGAATATCCTTGGGTCCGGCAAGCGCACCACAGGTAAAAAATCCCGGGCGTGACGTCTGTACCGGAGTAAAATCAGAGGTTAATGCGAAATTATCCGGCGTAAGTTCAATATCCAGATCTTTTGTCAGTTGAAGAACCTCTTTCGGTGTTTCCATACCGACAGAGAGGACAACGACATCGTAAAATTCCTCAACCTGCTTGCCTTCCTCATTCACATAATTCAAGCGGCAGTCACCGCCTATGCCATCAGTTTCAACACCGTTTACCCGGCAGCGGACAAAACGAACCCCGCCCTTTTTCGCACGCTGATAATACTTATCGAAATCCTTGCCATGCGTTCGCATATCCATATAGAAAATGGATGTTTCCAGACCGGGAACATGGTCTTTTGCGATCATTGCCTCCTTAATGGCATACATACAGCAAACGGATGAACAGTATCCATTTTTGCAGAGATTCTGATCACGGGAGCCAATACATTGCAAAAAGGCAATCTTGCGCACCGGCTTGTTGTCCGAGGGACGGATAAGATGCCCTTCTGTAGGACCAGATGCTGCAAGGTAACGCTCCAATTGCAAGGTTGTGATAACATTTGGGTTTTTTCCAAATCCCCATACTTCGGCAGGAGCAGGATCGTAAGCTTCAAATCCCGTTGCAAGGACAACGGCACCAACATTGACCTCGTGCCATTTTTCGGTATCATCGTAGTTGATTGCCCCGGCATCACAGACTTTTGAGCAAAGTCCGCAGGCACCCGGCTTGTTGAGCCGAATACAGGCTGTCGGGTCAATCTGATATTTCAGAGGAACAGCCTGAGCGTATTTTACATAAATAGCTTTACGCTTTCCTGTTCTTGCATCATATGCACCGTAAACCTTTTTGGGGCATTTATCAGTACATGCCCCGCAGGCAATACATTTATCAGGGTCAACATAACGGGGCGATTCCTTTACAGTAACAGTGAAATCTCCGGCTTCACCCTGTACCTTGGTGATTTCACTAAGAGTCATCAATTGTATATTCAAGTGCCGACCGCACTCCACCAGTTTTGGCGCGATAATTCACATCGAGCAGTCATTGGTGGGAAAGGTCTTGTCCAGTTGGGACATCGCACCACCAATGGCACCGGACTTTTCCACCAGATAGACATAGAACCCACTATCGGCAAGATCAAGGGCAGCCTGCATTCCGGCGACACCGCCCCCTACGACCATTACAGAACCAACTGTATTTGTATCAGTCATATTTTTCTCCTTTTCATTTCGGCATAACCAGGGAATCTGCCACCATTTCCCACAGGTATTTTACTTCGATACCCAGTTCATACTCTTTATCAAGAGATTTCATGATCTGATCACGACAGTTGTGGCATGGCGCAACAATAAGTTCTGCGCCGATTTCCTTGATTTGTCTTGCTTTGGTTCGACCATAGAAGACCCGTTCCTGCTCAAAGGGCATAGCCCATGCGCCGCCGCCGCCGCCACAGCAGTATTGCCCTTTACGGGAAGGTATCATTTCACGGTAATCCTCACAGCACGCCCTGGTTATTTTGCGGCCCTCTTCAAAATAGCCGTAACCAAAGGCCTTAAGGGATTTTCTCCCGTAGTTGCAAGGATCATGATAGCCGACTGGCATCGTATGACGGGATTTGTCAAGGACGATGCGCCCTTCATCAATATATTCAAGAAGAAGATCAAAAACGCTGACGATTCTGAACTCTTTAAAAACTTCCGGGTACCAAGTCATCAACCCGAACCGGGTTGCATAGTAGGCATGGCCTCATTCAGGCAACAGCAGCACCTGGCATTTCAGCCTTCGCATATTATCGACAATTCTGCCGACAATGGTTTTCATCGCTTCGTTATCCCCGGAGAACAGTCCCCAGTTTACCCCTTCCCAGTTTACCGAAGATATTGTCCATGATTCTTTTGCGGCATAAAAAATTCGCCACCAGAATTTCATATCATCCGGTTCTGCAAAAGGCTCTTTGGAGTTAACGGTAACAAGAACCCGTGCATCCTCCACATCAAGAGGAGTTTTGAAGCCGGGGCAGCCGTCTGCAGCGAGCTCTTCGCCCAGATCCTCACAGAGAAAAGCGAAATCATCATCGGGAATACCGAGGTTGTTTCCACGCTCAAGACAGAGATGTACCCCCTTGTGAATCGGACCAGGGACCTTATCCCTGTCCCGCTTGCCGCGAATGGCACGCATCAATTTGACGATTTCGATATTTGCGGGGCAGCTCTCTTCGCATTTGCTGCACATCGTACATTTCCACGGCCAGTCAAGCTCAACAAGTTCCTTGTCCATTCCCAACGTTGCCATACGGACAATTTTACGGGGATCAAGATCATCCACGCCGGATATAGGGCAGGCGGAGGCACATGTTCCGCAGGTTATGCAGGAAGATGCCCAGGACGGGTCTATCGCAATATCTCTTGTTTCCTCTCCGGTGAGCTGGAGAGGCGCACCTATATCATCATCAAGCTCATGTAGGGGTTCCGCATTTACTGCGTCTGACGAGTGTATCTGTGGAGTGCAACCAAATTTGCGGCAGAGTCTTTTATACTCTTTTATCTCCATCATATATCTATGTCCTGGACCTTCATGCGCCTTGATACTTCCGGTGCTAATCCAGTTAAGAATAGTATTCTGATGAAGCCTGAACTCTTCCGCAAGTTGGCTGATTTTGAATTCGTAATGCATCAAATCACCTCATTTTGCGTTTTCTTTTTTAGGAAAATAGTTTGTTCCGATAAGGGATCACCCTTTTCTTTATTACCCCTCCTTTTCTTTTGTTTTCAGGGAAAATATAGCTGCAATTTGTGCCACAGCTTCCTCCACTGCCTGCTGCATCTGTGGCGTCAACCCAGGTGCAATTTCGTCTGGAATATATTTAATTTGCGCTGCAAAAATGAGGATCTCAATATTGGTGTTCTCTTCTAATTCCTGGAGAAGATTTACCGTTGGAAACTGATGAAGAGAAAAATCATGAATTTTCTTTGCCGGAATTTCAACAGGACGAATAGTAAAGACTTCTCCAGGACTGCGCCCGGCAAAATCCACCGCATCAAGGATAATGATCTTTTCAGGACGACCTTCTTCGGTAAGGAGATAGTCAAAAAGGTATTCGCGAATCGTCGTTCCCGCATCAATGGCTTCTATTTCTGCGGGCAGGATATAATTTTGATTGAGATGATCTGTAACGGCGGGGCCAAAACCATCATCGCCCATAATAATATTGCCACAACCAAAAATCTTTATCATGACAATCTCCTTAAACAGTAAGATATATGATATTTCAGAGAATCAAAAGAAAGAGAAGAAAAAAAATTTATCAAAGCTCTACCCTTAAGCAAATACAATACCTCGAACTGTTAGGCATGTATAAAAAAGAGACCTTTAACAAAAAAATCACAGCCCCTTTAATAATTAATCTTTTAAAAAGATTAACAGATAAAAACTCTCTTGAAAACAAAAAAAGCTAAAATAATTAGGAAGATTCGTTCACCCACCAAAAAACGTGCGTTACGTTCAGCAACGCAACGCTCTGCAAACGATATAAAATTCACTTATTTCTCAAAGGGATCGGCAGAAGCAGATGCCGCCATTTCTCTTAGCAGTTGCAAATTTCTCAGCCCATCTTCTTCATCCAGAGTATGCAGAGCGAAACCTGCATGAATTATCAGATAATCCCCCAGCTTCGGCCAATGATCAACCACATCAAGCCGGGCTTCCTGCTGGATTCCATCGGCTTCCACAGTTGCGATCTGATCATCAAAAATATTTTCAGGATCACCCTTTATCGCCACTACTTTCATTGGTATTGCCAAACACATGCTCCACTCCTCCAAGAATTGCCTGCCCGGCGGAAAGTCCGCCATCATTCATCGGTAACCTCTCTCCGATAAAAACTTCCATATCATTTTTTTCAAGCAGATAGACAAAGCCTTCCAGCAGCAACAGGTTCTGCATACAGCCCCCGGAAAGCACCACCCTGTATATTTTACATTCCGTTGCCAGCCTAAGGGTTATCGCACTAAAAGCGCAGATAAAAAGGCGATGGAATTCAAGGGCAAGAGAGGCAGGACTTTGCCTTTTTATCAATCCATCCAGCAGCATGACAACAAACTGCTCAATGCCGATTTCCCATCTTTCTCCGCAAAGATGCGCATAATCCGAAACTCTCAGCGAGCTATCTGCCAACCAGTCGGCAATAGTTCCATTCAGCGCTCTTTTCGCCACCGCTTCCAGCTCCATTGCCGCCTGCCCTTCATAGCTCATCTGCTGACAAATGCCCAAAAGGGATGCCGCCATATCAAAAAGCCGACCTGCACTACTGGTCTGCGGACAGTGGACACCAGAGGCCAGAAGATGTTGTACGCCATCTCTTTTCTGTTTGTCAATACCAACAAAAGTAAAGGGTGCCGAATCAATCCCGCAATAAAAAAGCGCCGCCAGTGCCATACGCCACGGCTCTACCGCCGCCCGATCACCTCCCGGCAAGGCAAGAGGAGCAAGACAGGCAAACCTTTTATAATTTCGTAGAGTTACAGATAAAATTTCCCCTCCCCAAACAGTATTATCATCACCCAGCCCTGTACCATCGGCAACAATGGCAATGGCCTCGTCAAGCCGGTGTTCGGCAAGCACCGCCGCCGCATGGGCATAATGGTGCTGAATACGGTATATGGGTAAACCAGTTTTTTTAGCCATATTGGCAGCAAAATGGCTGGAAGGATAGTCGGGATGTTTATCACAAACAACAATTTGCGGCTCAATATGGTAGAGCTTTTTTATATGGTCAAAAGTTTCAAGAAAAAAATCATGGGTAGCGGCATTTTCCAGCTCGCCAATATGCTGGCTGACAATCAACTCATTGCCCTGACCAAGGCAAAAGGTATTTTTTAATCCTGCACCACAGGCAATAAGAGGGGGTAATTCCTGCGCAATCCGCAGGCTATTGGGTGCATAGCCCCTTGAGCGGCGTAGAAGCAGAGGCCTCCCTGCGGCAATACGGGTAACAGAATCATCAACCCTGGTTAATATTTCCCGGTTATGGTGCAAAAAAAGATCAGCAATACCGTCAAGCTCCTCCTCTGCCTGCCGAACAGTACGACAGATAGGATTGCGATGAATATTCCCTGAGGTCATCACCAGAAATTGCGGACAACCTGGTGCGGCAAAAAGAAGATGGTGCAGAGGCGTTGCCGGCAGCATAACACCAATTTCCGCAATATTTGCGGCAATATTTTCAGCAAGAGGCGACTGCTCTTTTTTATTAAGCAAGACAATAGGTGCCTGCGGAGAAGAGAGCAATATCAATTCTTCTTCAGTCAAGGAGGCAATGGTATGGATATTTTCCTGCTGTACCATAATGGCAAGAGGTTTTTCAGGGCGCCTTTTACGAATGCGAAGGCAGGCAACGGCTTCTCTATTTGTTGCATCTACTGCCAGTTGATAGCCACCAAGCGCCCGAATGGCAACAATTTTTCCTGCCGCCAGTGCCTGTGCTGCCACTGCAAGCGGTTCACCCTCCATCCCGGAAATATCCCCACCCAGAGATAACCCTGGCCCACAGACCGGGCAGGCATTGGGTTGGGCATGAAAACGGCGATTACGCGGGCTATCATACTCCTGCTGGCACTGCTCACACATCGGAAACCCCTGCATGGAAGTAAATTTCCTGTCATATGGGACTTCCGAGACAATGGAGTAGCGGGGGCCGCAGTTAGTACAGTTGGTAAAAGGATAGTTATACCTTCGGTTCTCTGGGTCAAGCGTCTCCTCTGCGCACTCATGACACAGTGCAACATCGGCGGGAATTGCCGCCGTCGCCCCGGCGGTATCACCGGAGAAAAGGATGGTAAAATCCTTATCGGCAAAAACCTGGTCAACGGTATCGGCGGGCAGCTCGGCAGAATCAATGCTGTCAATTTTTGCCAGAGGAGGGGCGTTATGTTGCAGACGATCAATAAATTCGTCGATACGATCGGCTGTTGCACAGACCTCAATCTCCACTCCGCTACCATCATTGCGCACCGAACCCGCCAGCTCCATATCTGTTGCCAGGCGATAGACAAAGGGACGAAAACCAACCCCCTGAACAATACCGCTAATAGAGATAACCACTGCTTTTTTTTGCTGGCTACTCATAAGTTGTTCATCGGTAAAATCTTTATAGAGATATCTTTTTCAATCCTGCATTTCAGCAAAACTTCCCGGCGGCAAGCTGCTGATAGGAAAAACCGTCGCCGCCAAAAATATCCAGACTGCTGCCCACGGTAAAATCAAGCCGCCCCCGCCCCTTGTCACGCAAACAAACCAGATCATCCGGCGTATAAATCCCGCCTGCATAGGTGGCAGGAATGGGGGTTATCGTGCCGAGTCTTTCCACCAGCTCACTGTCAACACCAAGACACAGCCCTTCCATATCAACGGCATGGATCAGAAACTCGGCACAGTATCCGGCAAGAAACTCCAGAAAATCGGCATCAATACTCTCTTTGGTAAATGTCTGCCAACGGTCGGTAACAACATAATACTTTCCTCCTTTTTTACGACAACTTAAATCAAACACCAGACGCTCCCTGCCCACCGCAGCAACCAGCGCTTTTACCTGCGCCAGATCAAGCCTGCCCTCAGAAAACAGGCAGGAGGTAACAATAACATGGGAAGCTCCGGCAGCAATCCAATCCGCCGCATTTTCCGCATTCACCCCGCCACCAAGCTGCATCCCTCCCGGCCAGGCGGCAAGTGCCTCCCTTGCTGCAATATCATTTCCTGCACCAAGACGAATAATATGCCCGCCAGACAAGCCATCTTTTTTATAGAGTCGAGCAAACCAGGCAGCAGAATAAGAGGAGATAAAATTGGTTTGCGGCTGCCCGCCTTGTTGCAGAGTGCCGCCAACAATCTGTTTTACCTTACCGTTATGCAGATCAATACAGGGGCGAAATTTCATATATTCCCTCCATAAAAAAAGGCGGGCGCCCTGGTGGACGCTCGCCTTCATAGCTAAAACATACAATAAAAGACTGGCAAATCAGCCTTTTTTCAGCAGCATGGTCGAAGGATCAAGTTTCAGTTTTTCCCCCGCGCTCACCAGATTACTATCGCACTTCAAAATGTCGAGAACAATTTCCTCTTCCTGCGGGCTGATAAGCAGAATATTATCGAACAACTCCTCTACATCACAACCGGGAGCAGGAATCCCGCCCTCCTTCTGGTGTTCATCATTACGATGTGAAACAGCAGAAAACCATACCATTTTCAAACCACGCCCTGCCATATATGAGCAAAGTTCTGCCAGGGCATCCTTGTCATTGGCAGTAAAATCATAACCATCAACAATCAGACACTCCGGCTTGAAGATATTCTGTTCCACCAGATCATCAAGACGTTCCTGCAAAAGAGCCTTGGAAAAGGCACTCTCCTTAAAAGTCATAATCATGCGCTGCTGCATAATACCGGGGATATTCTCCAGCTTCTCACCATCAGTAATGCTGGCAAGCATATCGGCATACCATTCGCGGGTTTTATCAATCCCCTCACCGATGGCCACATGCAGAACATTATTGCCCTGCAACATGCAATCAAGGGCAAACTGCACTAAAATAGCAGTTTTTCCAAGACCGGCCCGCGCCATCAACAACCCCTGAGAAGCCTTCTCTCCTGCCTGCCCGCTATCAATTCCCAACGCTCTTAACGGATGTTTTTCCTGCACTTCATTTCCCATAACAACTCACCTTTGACAATGTTTTACAAATTATTTAATTAACCGTTTTTGCGTTCTTCTTCATATTTCTTGATAAGCTCGTCTCCAACACTTTTCGGAACCGGCTTAAAAGTGGCAAACTCCATTGTAAACTCTGCCTTGCCTTGCGTCAATGAGCGAAGAGTTGTTGAATAACCAAACATCTCGGAAAGCGGGACTTCTGCTTCAATCACCGAATAGCTGCCCTCTTCCGTTGTGCCGATAATCATACCGCGTCGCTGATTGATAGAGCCCATCACTGCACCCTGGAACTCATTGGGCCCTTCTACCGCAACCTTCATAATTGGTTCCATAATGGTCGGCTTCGCTTTAAGATAGCCCTCGCGGAATGCGCCAATGGAAGCGAGCTGGAACGCCACATCAGAAGAGTCCACCGCATGGAAGGCACCATCGTTAATGGTGCAACGCACGCCAACAATAGGCGCACCGCAAAGTGCCCCTTTCTCCATGCTTTTTTGAAAGCCCTTATCACAGGAACCGATAAATTCACGGGGGATAACACCACCAACAATATTATCAACAAATTCGTAATCACCCTCTTCCAGAGGCTCCATAAAGCCGGCAACCCGGCCAAACTGACCGGAACCACCAGTCTGCTTCTTATGGGTATAGTTAAATTCAGCCTGCTGGGTAATGGTCTCACGATAGGCGACCTGCGGAGCACCAACCTCAACTTCTGCCTTATACTCCCGCTTCATCCGCTCAATATAGACTTCCAGATGCAGCTCACCCATACCGGAGATAATGGTTTCCCCCGTTTCATGATCAACAAAGGTCTTAAAGGTTGGGTCTTCCTTGGTAAAGCGATTCAACGCTTTGGACATATTAACCTGCGCCTTGTTATCCGCCGGGATAATGGCCAGAGAGATAACCGGCGCGGGAATATGCATTGAGGTCATGGAGCAGTTCATCCCTTCTGCGGTAAAGGTATCGCCAGAGGCACAATCAATACCAAACAGGGCGACAATATCGCCGGAACTACACTCTTCAATCTCCTCCATCTCATCACTATGCATCCGGCAAAGACGACCAATTTTCACCTTTTTGCCA
>PDWI01014575.1_pt1 | contig 14692 bp, 13 predicted proteins | sample 1430891 | NCBI WGS metagenome assembly PDWI01 (sample SAMN01162508, study PRJNA174530) | Oral metagenome, whole genome shotgun sequencing project. | biome: Marine environment; feature: Marine mammal; material: Swab sample of the gingival sulcus; isolation source: swab sample of gingival sulcus... | reverse complement strand
CTGGTAAAAATTTCTTTGCTGGCTGTACAGTAGTGCAGATGCTACAGAAATTTCTCCCAGTTGCCTAGTCGTAGCAATTTTGATTTTAATTCACTATATTATAAAAATAAATCAAATAAATAGCAAAATGCTTGTATTGAGTTTAAATCACAGCGTTTAAATTACAACAACAGTTCCAATACCTTTGAATTACGGCCGTTCTCATACTGTTGACGGCGGGCAGTTGGTAGCTTATCTGCACTGACTTCCACAAAGCCCTGCTCAACAAACCAATGACTAGTGCGAGTGGTCAATACATACAATTTGTACAGCCCCAGACTACGAGCCTGCTGTTGCAAAAAGGCAAGTAGATCAGCACCACGACTACCATTACGATAATCAGGATGGATAGCAACGCTAGCAACCTCAGCACAATGCTCGTCTAATTGATACAAGGCTGCACAGCCAAGTATCATACCATCTCGCTCAATCACGCTATAGTGCTTAATCTCTTGCTCAAGCGTCTCTTGCGAGCGTTGTACCAGTATACCCTGTTGCTCAAGTGGTTTGAGCAAAGCAAGCAGACCGACCACATCGTCAATACTGGCATGACGAATCTCTTCATAAGGGTCATGACTAATCAAGGTACCAGAGCCATCACGAGTGAATAGCTCAGTCAATATCGCTCCGTTTTTGGCATAAGAGATGATATGAGTACGGTGCACCCCTTGACGACAGGCCTGACTGGCACAATGCAAGAAATAATGGATTTCACGATTGATGTCACGATCACGTAAAAAGCGGTCAATCTCTTTGGGGATGAGTGAAGATAACAAGCGACCTTCGTCACTGACACCATCTTCATCACCCAAAAAGATAAGCTTATCCGCATTTAACGCAACCGCTGCATTCAAGGCAACGTCTTCAGCAAGTAAGTTAAACACCTCACCAGTTACCGAATAACCCATAGAACCCAATAATACAATATGATTATGTTGCAAGTTATGCTCAATGGCTTCTACATCAATGGAGCGGACTTCTCCTGTCATCTGATAATCCACCCCGTCACGCACGCCATAAGGGCGAGCCGTCACAAAGTTACCAGAAATCACATCAATACGAGAGCCATACATCGGCGAGTTCGCCATGCCCATTGATAGTTGAGCCTCTATCTGCAAGCGAATACCACCTGTCGCCTCCAAAATATAAGGAATCGCCTCACGTGGCGTAATGCGAATATCGTTATGTAATGGCGTGCTGACCTTAGCTTGAAGGAGATTGTTTTCAATCTGTGGGCGAGAACCATGAACCAGTACCAGCTTAATACCCAAACTGTGTAACAGGGCAAAGTCGTGGATTAAACGGTTAAAGTTCTCATGTTGCACCGCCTCACCACCAAACATAATGACAAAAGTCTTGCCACGGTGGGTGTTAATGTAAGGAGCAGAATTGCGAAACCATTGGATATAATTAGGTGTTGTCTGAGTCATAGTGATATGTCACTTATTAGCGTTAATAATCTGTTTTGTTGTATGGTCAAACAACCATAACTTATGCTAGGCTATTAAACCCACTCAAGGCACTAAAGCACTCAAGCTACTAAACTAATAGCATACATTAAATATTTGTTTAGTATAGCACGTACATTTTCATTCGTTTTTTGCTGGCACTTCTATCTTTGTTTGACCATCATGTTGCTCAACCAATGAGCCATAATTAGGGATACATTATCATAGAATTATCTAAGATAGTCAAAAAAATTCTGTCGATATGTGTTAAAATTCGGAGTCTGTTAAGATTTGATACATAATCTCAACAAGCCCTACATCTATAATTAATAATTTTTTGCTACGATGTTTTCGATGGTTAGGATTTCAATTTTTTATAAACTTTTTTATAAACACAGTATCGCAATAATACTGAAATGATATAACAACGGGAATAAAACATGACAACACACACGGCACATACACTATCGACCACAGCGTACAACCTTAGCAATCATAAACTTTTTTGGAATAAAAAGAATACTTACAATAAAAGCAATAAACAATCATTAAAAATGCTACTTGCTTTCGCAGGTTTGTCCATCGCTTTACCTGCTTATTCTGCACTTTCGATTAGCTCCGCAGGCTATGGTATGGATAACACAGTTGCCACACCACAGGCTCAAGCCTATCAAACCGATAGTGTCAATCAAACCAGTACGGTAAATGCAGTAGCAGATACAGCTACCAGCAATCATACAATGTCACCCGCTCCAGCCACAACGAATGAAATGGCAATGGAGCCACGCCAATATAACCCAACAGCATATAGAAACCATAATACCGAAAACAATAACAGCAATACCGAAAGCAATAACAGCACCAACCCCAATATCAGTAATACCGATGGTAATAGCGACATCAACCCCAACCTAACCAACAAGGTAACCGATACCAGTAACACCTCCCATCCCTATCGCCCACAAGGTATTAACCAACAAACCAGCGTATTTTTGGTAAAAATGGTAGAAGGTCAAGAACAGCTTATTCCACTAACCTCTGCCAATGCAATCGCACCACAAACGGGAGATATTGTCGAATATCGCAGTCACATCACCAATAATACCCTTAACCGTGTCCGTTCAATGATGGTCACCGTCTCTATCCCAGAAGCGGTAGAACTCATTGGTCATACTAACCCACAGTTTGCTATGGGCAGTTTGGATCAAATAAAATTTTATCATATGCCCTTGCAAACCAGAATAGAAGGCATCATACAAAACGTTCCTTTAGCAAACTATAAAGCCCTACGCTGGCAAGTCGAAGATTTAGATTTAGGTGAGACCAACACACTAAGTTATCGTGCTCGCTTTAAATAAGTTGTATTGAGAGTCCAACCATGAGCCAAATGCCTGCCTATATGTCCAACCCTACTGATGAACAGATTAATGCGTTAAGTATGGCACTGGATGGTAAATCTTTTAAGGTGGTGGCTTATGCTGGAGCAGGCAAGACTACCACACTTAAGTTGATTGGTGAGCGTTTAGCTGGGCGTGGCTTGTATTTGGCATTTAATAAGGCGATTGCCACTGAAGCTCGACAGAAATTTCCACAACATGTTGACTGTCGCACCTTTCATTCACTAGCATATCGCCATGTCCCTCGTGATATTACCGCAAAGCTAGCATTACCACGCTCATCGCCAAAACGCTTAGGTGATGAGCTGAGATTGCAACGAGTGCAAGTACGACGCATAATTGATGGTAAAAGTACCGTAGTCAACTTTACTCCTGCGCGTTTGGCTCGCTTTGTCAGTGATGCAGTGAGTAATTTTTGCGCCACCCATGCCAGCTATCCTGCGCCTCGCCATTTGCAGTTTCCCTCATGGCTCAGTGAAGCAGACAGTGAGAATTTACGCGAGATGCTTTATCCAGCGGTAGAGCAACGCTGGTTACAGTCGATAGATCCACGCCATACCTCAGGCATTGGGCATGATATTTATTTAAAGCTATGGGCGTTGTCTAAGCCAATCATTCCTGCCGATTTTATCTTATTCGATGAAGCTCAAGATGCCGACCCCTTGATGATGGGTATTTTAACCCAGCAGTCAAAGCAAGTGATTTATGTCGGTGATGCCCATCAACAGATTTATGAATGGCGTGGGGCAGTCAATGCGATGAAAAAACTGCCCTTGCCCCAGACATTGCTTACTCAATCGTTTCGTTTTGGCGATAAGATTGCTGATGTCGCCAATGTGTTTTTAAAGGCGTTACAAGAAGACGTGCCGTTGCGTGGTAATCCAGATAAAAAATCCAGCGTTGCCAAAACCCTAATGAATGGCGAAAAAGATGCGATACTTTGCCGTACCAATGCCTCGGCCATGGTGCAACTACTAACAGGACTGAAGCGAGGACATAAGATTGCCTTGCAAGCTGATAGCGACCGTATGCTTAAATTTTGCCAATCAGCAGAAAACCTAAAGCAAGGCAAACCTGCCTATGGCGTGCCAGAGTTGGCTTATTTTTATCATTGGTCGGATGTGCAAGATTATGCCGAAACCAGTGAGGGTAGTGACATCAAAACTTTGGTCAAATTGGTTGACGAACATGGTACCGACACCATTAAGCAAGCGGTCAATAGCCTATCGGATACCAACCATGCCGATTATGTAATTTCCACTGCGCATAAAGCAAAAGGGCTTGAATGGTCTCGTGTACAACTTGATGATGATTTTTATTATGACGTCACCACCCACGGAGTAAAGATTAGTCCCGAGGAATTACGTTTGCTCTATGTGGCGTGTACAAGGGCTCAAAGTAACTTGGATATTCATCATATCACCGACTTAGTTAGCGGTCTAAAGAGTGGTAAAAAATTAATCTATGGCTAGGTGTAGATTAAGAAAAAATCATCAATTAAAGTCTATTAAATCGCACTTCTCACATCACAAAATCAGCATGCAAACGCCCTGTTTGCCTACTTTCCCAACTATCGTTGACTTATCTTACAATCATGCCAATAATTTTGTTACTCTATTACAAAAAACTTGATATTTAAAACCCTAAATGCGTTATTTTTTGTTAAAATGAGCGGGATATCATTCTTGTAACCCTTTTTTCAATTACCTACAGAAGGACTTGATTATGAAATTATCCCATTTAACCCTTGCCATCGCTAGCACTGTTGCCATGATGAGTGTGGCTCATGCAGCGGGACTAGAGCGTTCACAACAGCCTATCTCTCCTCTATTTGAAGAGGGTAACTATGCTGAAGTTTACTACGCTTATGTCAATCCAGATATTAAGGCAACTGATGGCATGGGTAATAACTCAGATGGCATGTTAGAAGATTACGGCATGGCAGGTGCTTCGGTAAAAGTCGCTCCAACTGAAAATACCGCACTGGCTCTTTTTTACAACAAGCCTTGGGGGGTTGACACCAACTACCCAGAAGGAAGCATGTTTAAAAATAAATACGGAACGACACAAGCTCATGTTGATACTGATGCTTTAGGCTTAGTGGTTGGTGGTAAGCCCAATGGCAGTAACATCATGCTGTATGGCGGTATAGAGTATCAAAAAGTCTCTGGTAAGCTAAAAGCAGCTGCTCCCTTGGGTAAAGACAAAGCCACAAAAGCTGTATTGGATGGTGCTGGAGTAAGCATGGAACAATACAATCAGCTAATACAAGGTAAAAAGGCTGGCGTATTAACACCAGCACAAGAGGGTAAATTAACTGCACTCAATAAGGCATTGGCAATTAACGTTCCAACGCTTGCAATGACAGAAAATCTATACGACCTAGACTTTGAAGATGATAGTACCTTTGTTCCTATGGTTGGTATCGCCTTCGAAAAGCCAGAGATTGCCTTGCGTGCTGCCCTTACCTATCGAGCTCCAGCAGAATATACAGTTAAGGGTAAGGAGAGCTTTACTCTTGGTGCAGACCCAATAGACCCAGTTAAAAATCCTAAAAACTACCCAGGAGTTACCGAAGTCAGCTTCCCTCAATCGGTTAGCCTTGATTTTGAAACAGGTCTGAGCGAAAAATATCAGCTATTGGGAATGATTAATGCTCGTTGGGTAGATTGGTCAGAGTTTGAAGTTGCTCCTCCTTTAAACAACATATTACGAGACAACGAACCACTCGCTACCTATACAGATGACCAATACTCTATTGAAGTCGCTTTGGGTAAAAAGTTCACGCCTAAATTTGCTGCAGAGATTCGTGCTAGCTATGACTCTGGTACAGGTATTCCTTTAAGCTTGTTGGGTCCTTATGATGCAGTGACAGGCATCGCTCTAGGTGCTCAGTATGACATTACAGACAAGCTAACAATTGGTGGTGGTGCTCAGTATCTAATGATTAAAGGTGGTGAAGTCCCTTCAAGTGATCCTAAAGCTCCAGCATTAAAAGTTGAGGATAGTAATGGTTACGCTTTAGGTATGAAAGTAGGTTACCACTTCTAATTTTCTACGACTTCGTAGTACTAGCAGATTGTTATAACCAGCACATAGGCAGTCGTCAGTCAGAGGTCGGGTGCCTTTTCTATTGGGGCGTTTCTACAAATAACTACTACGGTCAGAAAACTATAGTGACCGAACTCAATTTCTGATACATCAAAATGGCAAGACTGATGAAAGTTTCCTTGTTGGCTGTGCGTAGTTGCTATAACGAATAAGACTGCGGAAACTTCCCCCTGTCTTGCCTTGTACCAGTTTTTAATTATACTGACTAAACAATAGTGCATGCCAAGTTTGTTAGTAAAACTTACTGACTTTTGTTAACTTTTGTGACACTTTATTTCATTTTTTATAAAGTTAGCCATAATTTATCCACTATATCTGCAGATAGTGTTATACTGCTCTTGTTCTATTAATTATAGAATAGGCTTAATAGGCTTAATAGGCTTAATAGGCTTAATAGGCTTAATAGGCTTAATAGGCTTAATAGGCTTAATAGGCTTAATAGGCTTAATAGGCTTAATAGGCTTAATAGGCTTAATAGGCTTAATAGGCTTAATAGGCTTAATAGGCTTAATAGGCTTAATAGGCTTAATAGGCTTAATAGGCTTAATAACTTGGTGAAAGTAGTTAAATCAATTGTTCATTTATTAGCAGAGTTATAGACACCACATGTTATCATTTTGTCCGCCTTCTTATCCTCCATCAAGGCTTCCATCCCATTCTGGGCTAGTGGAGCCTCTTAGTGTGTTGCAAATTACCGACTTACACCTGTTTAAAGACCCTGCTAGTGCTTATGCGGGTTGTCGTTGCAACGAAAGTTTTCAGCGTGTTCTTGATCAAGCAATTGCAGAACAAAGATGTGATTTGATATTGCTCACCGGCGATTTGATTAATGAGATGGATTATTCTCTCTATGATTATCTATTTAAGGTACTAGATGACACTCAGATTCCTTTTGCTTGCATCGCCGGTAACCATGATGTTACCGATGAGGTAGGAGCTGATCTACCATTTCATGAAAAGCAACTGGTTGCCTACCCAGCAGATAAGCGTTTGTTAAATCAACATGTCATTGAGACAGATGCATGGCAAATCATTTTAATCGACTCAAGCGACCCTGGGAAAGTGAGTGGCTGGATAAATGAGGAAGATCTTGGCTGGTTACGCAAACAGCTAAGCGAGAATCAAAAGCATGCCATCATTTGTATGCATCATCATCCTGTCCCTGTTGAGTCACATTGGTTAGATCAACATATTTTGCTTAACGCAGATGAGCTTTGGTCAACCATTGCGCCGTTTACTCATGTGCAGTCGATTCTTCATGGACATGTTCATCAAGACTTTTATAAAAAGTACAAAGGTGTGCAAATCTTTGGCACACCTTCGACTTGTTATCAATTTAAGCCACATGAAACTGAGTTTGCGCTTGATGGTTCCCCACCTGGCTACCGTTGGTTACATTTAAATACCGATGGGACGATACAAACCGAAGTCAAACGACTAAATTAGCTCATCCATTTCCATTGCGAGCTAATTTAACCTTTCTATTCATTTATTTTTCATAAATTTATCTTTCCAGGTAATGGACTTGCCAGAACTGTTTGTGTTTGCTGTTGTCTAAATGCATCTAACTTATCTGCCACCGCTTTGTCCTGTAGCGCCAGTATCTGAATGGCCATCAATCCTGCATTATAGGCTCCAGCCGTCCCGATCGCTAATGTTCCTACTGCAATTCCTTTTGGCATCTGCACAATCGATAACAAACTATCCCAGCCGCTTAGTGTAGAGGATTTGACAGGGACGCCTAGCACCGGCAATGGTGTCTGACTGGCACACATTCCCGGTAGATGAGCGGCTCCACCTGCTCCTGCAATAATCACCTGCAGGCCCTTATCTTTGGCACTTTTGGCGAATTCAAATAGCTTATCTGGTGTGCGATGGGCTGAGACAACTTCACATTCAAACGGAATGCCGAAGTCTGCTAATAGTTGGACGCCTAGACTCATGGTCGCCCAATCTGATTGAGAGCCCATAATGATGCCAACTTTGGCTTGTCCAGAGGGTGATGCAATAGGGGCAGGTTGTTGAGAATTACTCATCGTAGTTGTTCCTTAATTTAGACAGGATACTTAGGGTTAGATAGGATACAAGTCACCATAATAACGCAAAAGCTACTCGTTTGCACTACCTTGCAAGCATTCATTCACCTTTTGGGCAGAATTTTGCCATGCTTGTAGATAAGTGTCACTATCACTTAAATCTTCGACCATCACTTTACTGATAACCGGCTTAAGTTTATCTTCTACGCCTGATTTTAGCTGGCTTTGGCTCAGTAGGCACATAGTAGCATAAGGACGATTATTTTTTAACCAAACGATTTGGCTCGCTTTTGTTGGGATCTCATGATCTGTGGTTAATGTTCCTGCTAATTCAATAGCTAAAGACTTTTCTAAATATTGAAAAGCATCATGCGATCCCCAATATTTATTCTGCTTACGTGCTTCTATGCTACTTTGGTAGCTTGCCACTTGCTTATCTAATTCCTTGGCAAACTTTTGTGCATTATCATGGTAAATTTCAGCATATTTTGGGTTAGTCTTAGCATGCAAATCTGCTAACAGGTTCACGATCACTTTAGCATTGTCAGGATCAAGCCATACATGCGGATCTGGACTGTCAGCAATGGCTTTTGCTTGCACATCACGATGATTTAGCAGAGTAATTTTATCATTATCCAAGATGCTGATTACTTTAGTGGATTGGTCATTTGTGTTGGCTTCAGCCTTCAAAGTTTTTGCTAGGTTGCTTTCTAAAGAACTCCCAAACCAAACAACATGTTTACTGTCTTTGATTGCTCTAATATCACTAGGACTAAGCCCGCCATGATGACCAACATCACCAGATTTTAACAATTTACGTACAGTTGTTGGCGTGCCTTTTGTAACCGCTTCACTTAACAAAAATAATGGGTGATTACTAACCACAAAATTAACTTGATAGTCTGCAGGAATCACCTGCTCTGTGGTTGTGCCATGCTGGTGGTCATGTTCGTGCTCATTTTCATGTTCGTGTTGATGTTGTTTAGATTCACTATTGTTACCTTGATCACAGGCGGTTATGCTTAATAGTAAACTTATCGCCAGTGTGTGTAGTAGCCTAGATGTGGGCATTGTTTTGCAATTATATTTCATAAATATAGATAACCTTGTTTGGATGTTTAAAAACCTAACAATAAAAAAGAGACAAGAAAGCCACCCTAACCTTTGGTTTTTAGTGACTATCACTATTTGACCTTATCACAAGCTCAATTCTAACTTATTCATATCAACCGTTAATCCTGTCCATAGCTGAAAGCTTAACATCGCTTGTCCTAAGAGCATTCCTAATCCATCACTGGTAGTTGCTCCTTTTTGGGCAAAATGTTGTAAAAATGGTAGTTCACGACCATACATCATATCATAGGCATAGTGACAACTAAGCGTATCTGCCAAAGGTAAGCGTTGAGTGGATAAACCAATAGAAGTTGCATTAACGATAATATCATAGTCACCGCTTAGACTCTCTATCGTGCTACAGCTAATATTAGGCATCTCTAATCTACTTGCTATATCTGCTTCTAACTTATCATGTTGTAACAAAGTTTCTAGCTGTTGATGATAGTCATCAATCAACCTTTGAGCCTTGCTCAATGTCCGGTTCGCTATGTGTAACTGGCTGACACCTGCAGATAACAAAGGCAATAAAACGCCTCTACTGGCACCACCAGCACCAATAATAGCCAGTTTTTTACCCTCCAGCTCCCAACCTAAACGCTGTAAATGTTGTACAAAACCAGCCCCATCCGTGTTATCGCCCCATAGCTGGTTATCGCTGTAATACAAGGTATTAACCGCTCCTGCAACCTGAGCATGTAGAGTTAATCTATCACACAGCTCATAAGCCATTTGTTTAAAAGGAACAGTCACATTAGCTCCCACACCACCCCCATTAAAAAACGCCTCTACTACTGCCTTAAAGCTCTCTGCATTATCCGGACAAAATTGACGATGATATTGAATATCAAGCTTCACCTGCTTAGCAAAAGCATGGTGAATATCCGGAGATTTACTATGAGCAATCGGATTGCCAATTACAATAAAGTGTGCGGTCATAAGAATTTCCTAATATGTTTCATGTGAAACTTTTATTTATCTAATGGTAATCGTTGAAATCAAGATTGGTTTAAGCTGTGTTGACAAAAAAATAACTATTATGCAAATAATGGGTAAATGAAGCGTTATTTTTTTCTAGTAAAGTTAGCATGAATTCAGTAGAATAGTGTTGAGTCATATAAAGTACGCCTAGCATAAAAAACAAACACGAAAAATTATCATGAAACAAATCACCATGAAACCTAGCTCAACCAACTTGCATCATCGGTCTCAGTTTAACAATTCTTTACGCATTCGGCAAATACTGAGTCGCTTGCCTGTGATATTACTATTATCTACTAGTAGCAGTTGTTTGACCGCTTGTTGGCAAGTCACAGTGGTTAAGCCGGCTATGGAAGCTTCTAATGCCAGTATTCAAGGTACTGACATGCTAGACATGGACAAAGATGGCAAAACTGATAGCAAACAAGCAAACAAAGACACAAAACAGACCAATAAGGCTAATAAACAATCAACGTCTAAAAAGTCTAACTCAAACGCACAATCGACTAAGCACACAACTGCCAAAGTAAATAAAACAACAAGAAATTTTTTACCTGTAATATCCAATCGGAATGCGATTGACTATGGCTTTCAATCATGGAGTACCGCTGAGGTCAGTCCTATCAATATTAATACCATTGCCGAAACTCCAGAAGCCTTAGCAGAAGTGATATCCGTTGACGAAAATAGCTTAGACTTTGCCAGCCATTCTGCGATTAAATATCGTTTTACCAAGGATAATAGCCCTTATCTGGATATGGTAAACTCTAAAGATTATCTGGAGGTTGGTTGGCAATTTGCAAATGTCAATGACACAGAAGACGTGCAAAAGAGCAGTATCAAACATGCCAAAAAGGTTTATAAGTTTGCTCGTCAGTTAATGGGTGAAGAAGGCGGACAAGTCGTTATCGACATGCTATCTGGGAAGGTCATCAAAGACAAGACGGTCAATGGTATTAATATTGCTCTGGCAAAATGTGAATTTTACAGTTGTATGCTGGTAATGGAAAAACCAAAAATAAACACTGATGATAAAAATAAAACAAATAGCAAAGATAAGAAAAACAAGGATAATGGCAATAAAGATAAGTTAGATAATACCACTCCTAAAAAGTAGCATATTAAAGTAAACAAGCTGAAGTAAACAAGCGAAAATGTACATAATAGTGCATTAAGTGGGGTTGATCCACACGATATGGAATAGCTTAAATTTTGAGGATTGGTATAAGACTACCGCAAATAAAAAAACAAATATGATGGATGACAATCAGACTGAAACTCTCTGTAACAACCGTGGCTTTGCTTATGCTGATGGTTTTTTTACTACCATGGGTGTCCATCAAGGTAAAATCTTATGGTTAGGCTATCACCAACAACGTTTAATCAGTCATAGTCTAGCACTGAGTCTTTCCTTAGATTTACAAGCCATCACCAACCAACTCAATGCACAAGCGAAACAAATCAATGAAGGCATCCTAAAACTCGTCATTACTCGTGCTGACCAAACCAAGCATAACATTCAAGGCTATGGTTTTTTGCCCATTATCAATCATCACGATAAAATCGATAATAAAGCTGAAGATAATAAAAAAAATAACAACAAAATCATAGGTAGTAGCGTTGAAGTTATCATCAAAACCATAGCACAATCCATGCCTAGCTATCATCAATTAAACGCTTATTCATCCAAACCCCAGCCACCTTATCATCCACTCATCACAAGCAAGATACCAATACAAGCAACAGCAGAAGCGATTTGTCTTAGTGCAAAAATTGCCTGTTTACCTAAGCCACTAGTCGGGCTAAAGTCACTGAATCGCCTAGATAGTGTGTTGGTCGCAGGGGAATTAGAACAGGCTAAACTCAGCAACCCAAGGCTTATTGAAGGTCTCGTCGCTGATATAAATGACAATTGGGTAGAAGGCGTGATGAGTAATGTCTTTTATCAACTGAAGCACCCCCTCACTGGGACAACTCAGTCAAACAGTATGAACACAAAGTCTTGGTTCACGCCACCAATTGATAATTCTGGTGTCAATGGTGTCATGAGACAAGTAATTATGGATCAACAAATAACAAATAAAACAGATAAACTAAACTCGATCAAACCTACTATCATCGAAAGACGCTTAACAACTGCTGATTTACCTCATATCTCAGCAATGTTTTTTTGTAATGCAGTGCGAGGGATTATTCCAATTAGTAAACTATGGCTATCAGCCAATCGCCAGCTGGTGTTAAAAGTTGAATAAGATTATGAAAATGAAGGTGGAAATATTAATAAGCTATTAATTAGAAATTAACTGTCCACTCATTCCCAAGCGTGCAGTAAGATCATTTACTTTTTGTTCTTCGACAGTAGCAGTAATCACAACTATTTCTGAATAGTTAACCTCGTCAACTTGCCCATCCACCTCATCTAATAAATAGCGAATCTGTGCTTCATTAGCATAGTCAGTAGCAAGTTGAATTGATATCCTAGCAATATAAGGCACAAGCGTCACCTCATCAATAATCGCTTGTGCCGAGCTGGCATAAGCACGAGTAAGACCGCCTGCACCAAGCTTAATACCACCAAAATAACGCACCACCACAATCAAAGCATTACCAATTGCTTTGTGCTGAAGTACGTTAAGAATTGGGCGTCCTGCTGTACCATTTGGCTCACCATCATCATCAAAACCAGCACTGGTCGTATTATTTGGATCACCAATAATGTACGCCCAGCAATGATGACGAGCATCTGGATATTGTTGACGCAACTGTTTCACATGAAACATGGCTTGTTCACGACTATCTACCGCATAAGCATAGGCAATAAATTCAGACTTTTTTATCTCTAGGCGAGCAGGCTCTGCAACTTCTGTCTTTTGAAAGGTTTGATAGCTCATAATAACTCATAAAGGATTGTACTATTTTTAACGACAAAGATCTCAAACTTTAACAACAAAGATATCAAAGCGAGCGAACAGAATATAGTCACCGAACTTAAAAATTGGTACAAGGCAAGACGGGGGGAAGTTTCCGCAGTATCTGGAACTACGTACAGCCAACAAGGAAACTTTCACCAATCTTGCCGTTTTGATGTATCAGAAATTGAGTTCGGTCACTATAACAGCTCAGATAAATCTAACACCGTATAATAACCGCAATAAAAAAGTAGTACAGAATAAAATTGATAACAGCAACTCATAGTATAACAAAAATTCTACCCTTAACTTGAAAATATCAATAAAGACTCTATTTAGATAGCCAGTATCATTAATCTAATTTGAGAAGGAAAAAACCGATGAGCCAAGATAACACTGTCAATGTCGAAACTGATAACGAACAAACACAAACTGAGCAAACGAATATTGATGAGCCAAATAATACGGATAGCGAGGTAAGTGAAACAGAACAGTTGAATGCTCGTATTCTAGAGCTAGAGCAGGCTGTTAAACAAGCAAAAGAAGGGCAAGCTCGTGCCAATGCTGAGTCTTATAACGCACAAAAACGTATGGAGCAAGAAACGACTAAAGCTAAGAAGTTTGCTCTACAAAAGTTTGCCAAAGAGTTGCTAGAAGTGGTTGATAACTTCGAGCGTGCTATTGCTAGTGCAGAACAAAGTGGTGCAGAGGGTGCTGTTGTGGAAGGGTTACAACTTACTCATAAGTCTTTAGTCAATGTACTCACCAAGAATGGCGTTGAATTAGTTGACCCAATCAATGAAAAGTTTGATCCAGACTTCCATGAAGCCGTTGGTATTCATCCTGAAGCAGAAAAAGACATCGTTGGGGTGGTTTTACAAAAAGGCTATACCTTACATGGTCGCTCTATCCGCCCTGCAATGGTACAGGTAGGCGCTTAAATCTATAGATAAGCTATTAAAAGAGCATGTTAGGTTCTTAAAAGTGTAATGTAGGTACTTAAAGACATAGGTTAGGTGCTTAAAAAAGCACCTAAGGAAATTAGACTTAGTGAAATATTCTTTAAGTTAGGATGTCGTTTGGATAGTTAATACAAGCCATGCTATCCATTCATCGCCCCCAACATACGCACCACCATCTCTGCCGATTGCTTGCCTGCTTGCTCAATAAATTCATCAAAAGATACACTTGCCTCTTCGTTAGCTAAATCAGAAATCGCACGAATAACCACAAAGGGGACGTTAAATTGATAGCAAGTTTGAGCAATGGCACAAGCCTCCATTTCTACTGCCAATGCTTGCGGAAAGTTTTGTTTGATAATGGCAAATTTATCCGTATGACAAATAAACTGGTCACCACTGACAATTAGCCCTTGATGAATAGTGGCGTGATCAAAGGCGGTACTTGCTGACTGTGCCGACTTGATTAAGTTTTTATCACATGGATAATCGGCAGGCATTTGTGCCATTTGTCCGATTTTATAGCCAAAGGCAGTCACATCAACATCATGATGGGACACGCTTTCGCCAATCACCACATCACCCACAGCCAAACCTTCGCCAATACCACCTGCCGAACCTGTATTAATAATCGCCTTCGGATTAAACTTTTCGATAAGCAGTGTTGTAGCAATGGTAGCGTTTACTTTGCCGATACCT
>PDWI01006448.1_pt1 | contig 14692 bp, 15 predicted proteins | sample 1430891 | NCBI WGS metagenome assembly PDWI01 (sample SAMN01162508, study PRJNA174530) | Oral metagenome, whole genome shotgun sequencing project. | biome: Marine environment; feature: Marine mammal; material: Swab sample of the gingival sulcus; isolation source: swab sample of gingival sulcus... | reverse complement strand
GAACACTGAGGCACTCATATTATGTCTCCAAAGCTGGAGACATAATATGAGTGCTACTAAAAACAACTTATCCACAATGGAATAAAAATAAACAAATAAAATATATTGTCCCGGCAAACAAAAAAGTTTTTTCTCCCTTAAAAAACTTAAAAAAGCCCGTATCGCCTTAAAAAATATAAAATAACATCTGATTTTTTCAGACACTAAGTCCTTATGTCACATATAAATTTCTCGTTTTAGAAAATTTTTAAATTGCTGACCGGTTAATGGGAAATTAATTGAGGAAATTAATTAACAAAAGATTTTTTTCTGTGGATAATGTGGATAACTTTGTGGAAAAAATTGCCATTTATACACATTTTTATAGAAATATACACTTATTTCTCCAAAAAGTGAGCTCAAAACCTATACAAAAACAAACCGATACTAACAAAACTTAAATTAAAAGATAAACATACAAACCATGAGTGGGAATAAAAACAAAGAAAAAACAGAGCTATTGAGAAACTTTTTGAGCAAACATAGAGAGGTCAACATTGTCGAGGTTGGCGGAAACAATGCTTTCAAGTTCTTCCGCGAGGGATAAAACCTCTTTAAGAACGGGATGGTGGTCAAAGATAAAAACTATATAAGAAGAATAACTCTTGGTCAGCTTGATGCCAAACTCGGTGAAAAAAACAGCCTCGCCATCTCGCATGGCGATTCCGGTTTTTATGCTATCCCCGGAGTTCACATGGTCGGGAAGCTGTTCATAGACCTCGCCATAGTCCTCATCGAAGATTCTGTGGTCAACTCCTGCAGTTTCTAAGCTCTCAATAAATGAATGCACACCGAGAAACTTATAGTCAAGGTAACTCTTCATATTCCCTCCACGCTATTGTTATAAACAAGTCTTATGCCCTTCATTGTCAGTACTGGGTCCACAATGAGTTCGCCTCCTACATGAATCTCAGACTCAATTGCCGATGCAAAACCTCCTGTAAGGACTACACGAAAGGTCTCGCCATAGTGCCTCTCCAACCTGACAATAACGCCTTCAATCATGGAAAGCCAGCCATGGAAAAATCCCGATTTCAACGCATCAACCGTATTGCGTCCAACAATGGATTCCGGTTTTTCAAAGTCAACCCGGGGCAACTTGGAAGTTCGCTCCGCAAGGGACTCAATGGAAGTCCCTATTCCCGGAGCGATGATACCGCCGTCAAACTCTCCATTATGGGTAAGGACATCAAAGGTAATGGCCGTGCCCAAATCGACCACAACAGAGCCGGTGCCATACTCGTGAAGCGCCGCCTCCACATTGACAAGCCTGTCAATCCCCAGATTTTCAGGACACTCATAGTTAATGGGAAATGAAAAACAAGACCTCGCCTCAATGGCAAGTGCCTCAAGGGCGAACCGGTCTGACCCCAGAGCATGATATGCCCCATTAAGCTCCGGCACCACCGAGGAAAAAGCCATGCCCCCGAAGACAGACTCTTCCATATCAAGTCCCGATTCTCGAAGCAATGGCACAAGGACTTCATGGAGCTGCTCCGCCGAGGCATCCTTCACCGTATCATATCGCAGAGTCTGGCAAGGACTAAGGGAATCCTCGTCATATATGCCAAGAACAGTGCTGGTATTGCCTATGTCAAATCCCAAAAACATAAATTCCGCCATTTCATAAATTTTAAAATATGCCAAAATATTTGGGCATATCGCTTTGCTCCGTCTTTTTCAAGAAAAGCCGAAGCAAACCGTCGGGCTCTCCGCTCATACTCCTCCCCTGCACCCATTTGGGCTGCAGGGTGCGGGGTACCGCCTCGATCCCTTATGCAAAAACTTAAAGATTCCATTACCCTCTCTTGACCGAGGAACCGAAACCTTCGGGCAACATAGAATCCCGAGACGCCCCTAAAGTCAAGCCCATAAACATTTTACTTTCCCAAAATCGGTGCCAGAGTACTTCTGAGGGGAAAAAGTAATAGGGGGAACTTCTCCTCAGGTGTCAGAGACAAAGAATTTTAGAGCAACTTTCAGATTTTAGCACCTAAACTTTTGTCTCTGGCACCTATTGCGGTGCCGGAGTAACTTTTGGGTGCATAGTGTAAGCGGTGTCAGAGACGCAAAGTTTTGGAGCGACTATAAGCACAAAAACACTTAAAGTTATTATCTCTGGCACTTTTACTGCGGTGCCGGAGTAACTTTTGGGTGCATAGTGTAAACGGTGTCAGAGACGCAAAGTTTTGGAGCGACTATAAGCACAAAAACACTTAAAGTTATTATCTCTGACACCTTTACTGCGGATAAATCTGCGGTACGCCTGCGGTGCCAGAGATACTTTGTGGTGTCAGAGATGCAAAAGTTTAGAGCAATTTAAAGTATTTTTACACTTAAAAGTCTTATCTCTGACACTTTTTCCATAATTTAGGAATAAATACAGATATAAACCAATAATTAGTGGACTTGACAAATGGGAACTTCTATATTGAATAGACCACAGAAAAGAAATCGTAAAGGAAAGACAGATGGACATTAAAGAAAAGATATACCACAGCGTTGCCCAAACTCTAAGGGAAGAACTCCCCGACAAAAGCGACGAAGCACAGGTGGAGAAACTCGCAGAGAAAATAACCTCCTCCCTTTCAAAATCAATCGGCCCCGAAGAGCTGGTACTTCTGGGAGCAAAGGACAGCGACCAAGATAATAGAGAGCTGGCAGTACTTTCCGTAATCGGTGCGGACTCGGTGGGCATAGTCGCCGATGTTTCCATTGCACTTAAAGAGCACATGGCAAACATCGAGGGCATGAGCCAGACAATTGTCAGCGGTTACTTCGCCCTAATACTGACAATAGACATTGCCAACATGAATATATCCATAGATGAACTTCAAAAAATAATGGACGACATTGCGGACAATAAAAATCTCAAAATATATATTCAACATGCAAACATCTTCAAAAAAATGAACAGGGTGTAAACAATGAACTTCAAGGTATCGGAAATACTGAAAACCATAAAAATGAACTCCATGGAAAATCTCGATGTGAGAACCGTAACCCTGGGGTTAAGCCTCTTCGACTGCTCATGCGAAGACATCAATAAATCGGCAAAGAAGGTTGCCGAGAAAATTATGCGCCATGGCGAGAAGCTCGTGGAAACCGCAGACGGAGTTGCCTCTCGCTATGGAGTTAAAATCGTCAATAAGCGAATCTCCCTCACTCCCCTTTCCCTAATATTGGGGGGCGACTACAGCCCGGAGGAGTATCTTGAGGCTGCTCGTCTCATCGATGATGCGGGAAAGAAGATTGGCATTGATTTTATAGGAGGCTATTCCGCACTGGTGCAAAAGGGTATGACTCGCAATGACATCTCCTTTATAGAATCCATTCCACTTGTACTGGCAAACACCGAAAGGATATGTAGCTCCGTCAATGTTGCCACAACAAGGTCTGGCATTAACCTCGATGCAGTTTATAAGATGGGACAAATTGTGAAGGAGGCGGCGGAACTCACCGCAGACCGTCAAGCTCTGGGCTGTGCAAAACTGGTCGTATTTGCAAACATTCCCGAGGACAATCCCTTCATGGCAGGAGCTCTCCATGGCCCCGGTGAGGGAGACTGTACCATAAATGTGGGAGTTTCCGGCCCGGGAGTTGTTTACAGGGCTGTGGAGGAGCTTCCCAAGGGTGCCGACATCGGAACTGTTGCCGAGACAATAAAGAAAACAGCCTTCAAAATAACCAGACTTGGCGAACTGCTGGGACGGGAGGTTGCTCAGGAACTCGGAGTGGACTTCGGAATCCTGGACCTGTCGCTGGCTCCCACTCCTGCAATCGGCGACAGTGTGGCAGACATTCTCGAATCCATGGGACTGGAAGCCTGCGGAACCCATGGCACAACTGCGGCTCTTGCAATGCTCAACGATGCCGTAAAGAAGGGAGGAACCTTTGCCTCGTCCTTTGTTGGCGGACTGTCAGGAGCCTTCATTCCCGTGAGCGAAGACGCCACCATGGCAGAGCGAGCCGGAGCAGGCCACCTCACCTTTGACAAGTTGGAAGCCATGACTTCGGTCTGCTCCGTGGGGCTTGACATGATAGCGGTACCCGGAGACACCACGGCGGAAACCATTGCGGCAATCATTGCAGACGAGGTGAGTATCGGTGTAATCAATAATAAGACCACCGCCGTGCGACTCCTCCCCGTACCGGGCTCCGTTCCTGGAGATGAAATCTCAATGGGCGGACTTCTGGGAAAAACCAAGGTGATTCCCCTGCACAAAAATTCGGCGGAAATCTTCATTAAGCGAGGAGGAAAAATTCCAGCACCAATACATTCAATGAAGAATTAAAGGCTAAATTATTGAGGAGTCGTGACCATGCCCGACAGCATTCAGGACTCCTCCTGCACCTTTCATAGTCCTTGACATCCCGCCAAAGAGACATAAAATAGGACTAAATAAAAAATTTCAGGTGTCAGGAAATTTTCTAACTTAATATGGTACCAGAGATATTTTTTTTAGAGTAAATTTATATATTTTACACCTTAAGTTTTATCTCTGACACCACAGGATTATTTTATAAAATACACAGGTGTCAGAGATGAGACTTTTTAGTGTTAAAAAACTTAAAACATCTCTAAAACTTGCATCTCTGACACCTATACTATCACCCAAAGGAGTAATCTATGACGAAGTCAAATTTATATATATCAAAAAGCGTTGACCCATGGAAAAACCTCGCCCTTGAGGAATACTTCCTCCGCAACCACGATGGCAAGACCATTCTCTTCTATCTCTGGCAGAATGACCGAACCGTGGTTATCGGGAAAAATCAGAACGCATGGAATGAGTGTCGCACCGACCTGCTCAAGGCTGACGGCGGAAAGTTGGCGAGGCGCTCTTCCGGGGGAGGAGCGGTCTATCACGACATGGGTAACATGAACTTTACATTCATCGTTCCACGGGTGGACTATGATTTTGAAAAGCAACTCGGCGTTGTCCTCGCCGCAGTTCAGGGGCTGGGAGTTCCTGCGGAGTTTTCAGGCCGCAACGATTTAGTTGTCCATGACAGGAAGTTTTCAGGGAATGCCTTTCAGTTCACCTCCTCCTCGGCTCTTCATCATGGCACAATTCTGGTCAACACCGATTTTGAGCAACTCTCACGCTATCTCTCTCCCCCTGAGATGAAGATAAAAACAAAGGGCATCGATTCCGTTCGCTCCAGAGTCATCAATCTAAAGGAGATTGCCAATGACATGGATATGGAAATTCTCACCGATTCGCTTCTTGCCTCCTTTGAAAAGGTCTATGGAGGAGCGGAACGCCTTGACTCGGTGAATGACCACGACTCTTCTTTCAGAGAGCTGCATGAAAAGTATTCATCTCAGGAGTGGGTCTATGGTAACTCGCCCGCTGCGGACATGGTTTTCCGCAATGCCTTTCCCTGGGGAAATCTGGAGGTCTGTCTCACCCTTGAGTCAGGGAAAATCAAAGAGCTGGGGCTCTACTCCGATGCCATGGACTCCGAGGTGGTAGAGGTTTTGAAGTCTCGCTTTAACACTGCTGACATTGAGGTGCCCCACTATATCGCAGAAGTCTCTGAGAAAAAAAATGTGCCCTGTGACAATGATGTTATTAATATGAAGGAGATTGGGGCATGGCTTTCCCGGGAACTGGGAAAGCTGTCACTTGATTAAATGAGTGAAACAATCTTTGCACCCCCACGGGGGCAAAAATTGTTGGATTCGGTCTGCGGGTTGTGCCTAAGCTCTACTCTCCTATATTCTCTTTCAGAGAGGAGATGAATTTCTTCATCTCTTCATGGTCTCTCCCCCTTATGATATGGGTCAGGTAGGAGAGTCTTGAGCTTATGCTCTCAATCTGTTTCAGAGTATTGGGATTGAAGAGAATTTCCGAAATAAGAAATTCATCCTCCGACAGAAGCCCCTTTGCTATTTCCAAGTGTTTCTTAAATGTAGTCCCGGGAGCATCTATTTTCTTCATACATGCAGTAAAGACAAGGGACGATGCAAAGGGAGTTGATAGGGAGTATGCCGTAACCTCGTCATGCTTCTCAAATGAATATTCATATATGCCAATACCAAGTTCCGAATATAGCTTTCGGAAAAAGTCCTTTCCCCTGGAATGGGATTCTTCTATTATTATTGCATTTTCCCTGCTGAGGTCTCGCACATTGCCAAAGGTGGGACCAAACATGGGGTGAGTTGAAACAAAGGGGAATCCCCTGTCTCTGTAAAAATCCTGAAGACCATGTTTCACCGAGGAAATGTCGCTTAAGATACAGTCCCTATCTAAAAGTGGTATGATGCCATCAAATACCTCGCGGGTCAGGTTCAGGTTCACGCAGTTAATTACCATGTGAGGGTTAAACTCCTGCACCTCCTCCAATTTAAGCAGTCGCTTAATATTGAAGAGATGTTTTAACTTCCTTGGCTCAATATCAAAGATGGCGACCTCATAGTCATGGCAGAGTTCCTCTGCCAACCACAGTCCCATGCGTCCCGCTCCAACTATAAAAATTTTCTCCACTGACTTAGTCATATCGTTTTATTCTCCAATACTATTTCATTGTAAAATCCCAAGACCTTGAGGTCTGTCGTGATTTCTTCCGCTTTCTTAATGGTTTCCAAGACCGCTTCATCCTTATCTGAAACTGAGAAGTCAAGGAGGAAGGAGTAGTCTCCCGGCTCTCCCGGTATTGACTCAATGCGAGTGAGGTTTATCCCTGCCTTGGCGAAAATTTCCAGAACTCCAAAGAGGGTTCCCGACTTATGCTCTGTCCTGAATGTTATGGAACACTTCTCACCTGACTGGGGTTCCTTAGCTCTTGCCAAGATGAGAAACCTCGTTCGATTGGCATTTGCGTCCTCGATGTTTTCCTTGAGAATATCAAGTCCATAGAGTTCGGCTGCCAGCGTTCCTGCAATACATGCCGAGCCCCTTGGTCTTGCTTCACTTATCATTTTCGCCGCACCTGCCGTATCATAATAGGGAACAAGTGTGAGATTGTTTCTCAATAGAAATCGTCTGCACTGGGAAAGCGCCTGAGAGTGGGAGTAAACTTCCCGTATCTCCCGGTGGTCAGTTCCGGGCTGCATCAAAAGGCTGTGATGAATGGGCATATCAATGGCTCCCACTATTTTTAAATCCGTATTGGTGAGGAGCTCGTTCACGGAGCCCACAATGCCTCCAAGGGTATTCTCAACGGGAACAATGCCATAGTCAAACATCCCCGAATCAACGCCTGAAAAGACATCATTGAAGGTTGTGCAGGGAATGGCAACCAAGTCGCTGTCCCAGACTCTGGCAGCCTCCTCGCTATATGCCCCATGCTCGCCTTGAAAACCTATGACCTGATGATCCTTTGCCTGAAGCTTTTTACTCCATGCGATGATGTTCTTGTAAAGGCTCTCCGTTAAATCTCCATCAAGGAGAGCATTGGGGCTGTTTTTGACCTTTTCTAAAAGTTGCTCTTCTCTTGTGGTGTCTTCAATCTGCGTTTTAAATTTTTTGGAAAGAAGAGCCTGTTCCATGCGGTCGTTGAGTAGTTTCAATATCTTTGCGTCTATTTGATCTATGTTATTTCTGATTTCGTTGAGGTTCATTTTACTTCTCCATTTTAATTTTCTTTAATTATTCATCTATTGTTAATGTTTAATGCCCGATTCATCAAATAGAGGTCTGCCCCTGCAATTGCGGCACATGCTTCAAAGATTACGGGAGTGCGAAGTGCAATGCAGGCATCATGCCGTCCTCCAATCTTCAGAGTTTCCCTCTCCTCCTTTTTCATGTTAATTGTTTTCTGCTCCTTGGCTATGCTCGCAGTGGGTTTCACCGCAACCCTAAAGACGATATTGTTTCCATTAGAGATTCCGCCATTTATTCCTCCCGCATTGTTGGAGGAGGTCGCCCCATCCACAGACACAACGGGGTCGTTATGTTCACTGCCTCTCATGGAGGCAGACTTAAAACCGCTACCGAACTCCAGCCCCCGAACTCCCGGAATGGAAAAGACCAACTGGCTCACCGCAGATTCAAAGGAGTAGAAAAAGGGTTCCCCCAGACCGCAGGGTATGCCACTTATGGAAACCTGAACTATTCCACCCAGGGAGTCTCCTGTTTCAATGGCGTGGTTCAGAATCTCCTCCCAGTCTTGCTTGCCCCCCACTTCCACTATCTCCGAAGAGAAGTTGACCTCCTGCAAAATACTCTTTGCCAAGACTCCTGCCGCAACTATGCCCAGAGTTATGCGCCCCGAGAAATGCCCTCCCCCTCGGTAGTCATTGAAACCGTCATATTTTTTCATGGCAGTATAATCGGCATGTCCCGGACGGGGCATTTCTCTGAATTTCTCATAGTCGCCTGAACGGGTGTTGGCGTTTCGGAAAAGAATTGTAATGGGAGCACCCGTTGTTTTCCCATTGAAGGTTCCGCTAACTATCTCAGGTTCGTCTCCCTCCAAACGGGGCGTTGTACCCCGGGCACCCGCCTTTCGTCTCTTGAGGTCGGGCATAATGCTTTCCTCGGTGAAGTCAATTCCGGGAGGAGAGCCGTCAATGGTGATGCCGATTCCTCCTCCATGGGATTCTCCGAAAATTGAAAGTCGAAAATTGTTTCCAAAGGTGTTCATTTTATATTTACTCCTATCTGTTTCATATGGTCAAAGAAGTTTCTATAGGATTTGTTCACGCATTCTACATCGGCTATCTCCGTGGTTCCTTGGGAGTTCAGGGCGGCGATTGTGCATGCCATGGCGATGCGATGGTCTCCCTGAGGATTGATTAGAGCGCCCTTTAAAGAGGACTGTTCTATCAACATTCGATTTGCCGAAAGGGTAATTTGTCCCCCCATCTTTTCCAGCTCCGATTTAATGGTCAGGGCTCTGTTGCTTTCCTTGTGTAGCAGTCGTTCCGTACCCTTGATGATACTCCTCCCTTTGCAGTGCAGGGCAAGCGCCGCCAGAGGAGGAAAGAGGTCGGGGCAGTCCGTGGCATCGAAGGAGAAGCCTCGGAGTTCGCCCCCCCTTACTGTGACTTTATTTTCATCGCCATGTATCTCAGCTCCTGCCAGCTCCAAAGCCTTGAGTATTGCTCTGTCAGGTTGGAGGGAGTCCATGGAAAGTCCCGTAAGGGAGATTTCTCCTGCAATTGCTCCGGCACATAGAGGGAAGGAGGCACTGCTCCAATCTCCCTCTATGTCAATGCAACATGGCTTAAATTTCTGTTTCCCCGGGATGATGAATTTTTCGTAGTTTTGATTTTCCACTTCCACTGAAAAGTTTCGGAGAATCTTCAAAGTAATGTCGATGTACTGCCTGCTCTTCAAGTTTCTCACATGGACTATGCTGTCCCTCTCTGCAAGGGGCAGTGCCATGAGTAGCCCCGTTAGGAACTGGGAGCTCATTCCTCCGTCTATGGTGGTCTCGCCTCCCTTGATTGGGGATGAAACCACAATGGGTAGCTTCGATGCCCGAGATTTTATTTTCATTCCCAAATCTGTCAGGGCAGACTCAATTAGGGAAACGGGGCGGCTTCTGAGAGTTCCTCTGCCGGTTATGGTTATTTCTTTTCCGCTCAGGGAAACTATGGGAGTGAACATTCGGGCTGCCGTTCCTGATTCTCCGCAGTCAAGAGTGTTTTCTTGAACATTGAAGCCCCCGGTAATTCCGAGGGAATCTCCTGCATTATTTATCACCGCACCGAGACGGGACGCCATGTTTAAGGAGCTGAGAGAATCTTCACAGTTCGAAGGATTGAAAATTTCAGTTGTTCCCTCGGCGAGAAGTGCCCCGGCAATGGCTCTCTGCATTTCACTCTTCGATGCAGGAGCCTTGAGCTCTCCGAAAATTTTTGACTTTGTTATTTCTCTTATCATCTCATAATCTCTCAGAGTTTTCCCATTGCCGTGATGACTTCATTGAGTTCTCGGGCTGTTATTTGTCCCGGAGCGGTTGCTCTTGATTCGTCTATTGCACCATAGGTGAAGGGAGCTCCCAAGAGGGGTGCTGCGATTCGGGTAATTTTACCGAGTTCTCCCATGGCGATTGCGATAATTTCTCGCTCCTGTTCGTAGAGGGAGAGTATTCTCGCACTGTCTTGGACAGTCCTTGCAAAACATGCCACCTTGGCGATGTGGGCACCGCTTTCGAAGCACCAGTCCAGAATTTGTTCCAGTTCTCTTCTGTATGGAGTTTTCTCATAGTTATGATATGACATTATAACTTTGCAGTTTTTCTCCTTGGCAAATGCCACAAGTTCCTCTTTGAAGTTGTCCCTATTTTCAACTTCAATATCTATCATGGAAGCTCCGCCGACTATGGATTTTTTGAGCACATCCAATCTCCTGTCATCGCTAACATTTTCGGAGGGGCGAAAAGTTGCCAGAGTCTTGGTTTTTCCTGCGAAGAGTTTTTCCAAGTCATCATCTGTAAATTTAATTCGGTCAAGTCGCACTTCACAGATGGTTGACTTCTCTATTATTGAAAGAGCCTCCTCAATGGTTACATCTGCGATGCTTGTACAAATCATTTTAGTCCTCCTCCAAAATTTCTGTCATTGTTTTTTCCAGTTCTTGTATTTTAATTTTTTCTATTACCGGTTTACCAAAATCTTCAAGGAGAATAAACTCCAGAGTGCCTCCTCTTTTTTTCTTGTCCTTTGACATTGCTCTCATCAGGTCATCAAGGTCTTGAACTGTCATTATATCTTTCAGTGAGCTCTTCAGTCCCAACCGATTCAGGAGGGAGTTGATTCGCAGTTCACTGTCATGGGCGAGGAGTCCCTTTTGCACGGAGATTTGAGCAACTGCTTTCATGCCCGCTGCAATGGCAAAGCCATGGGGAATTTGTTTTATTTTTTCCAAACCATGCCCAATGGTATGTCCCAGATTCAGAATTTTTCTCATTCCCGATTCCCTTTCGTCCTGCTCCACCACTCCTGCCTTGAAAACTATGGAACGGGAAACCATTTCATGAACCTCTTCGCTTTTCATGTTGAGTATCTCCAAAACTTGATTTTCAAGAAAGCTGAAAAAATCATCGCCACCGAGACATGCCGATTTCACTACCTCGCCAAGTCCATTTATGTACTCCTCCCTTGGAAGGGTGGAGAGGAGGTCATGGTCACAAATTACAAATTGGGGCTGGTTAAAAAGTCCAACCATATTTTTGAATCCCCTGATGTTTACACCGTTTTTACCTCCAACGCTGGCATCGACCTGTGACAGAAGGGAGGTGGAAACGAAGCCGAAGTCTATGCCCCGCATGAATATGGACGCCACCATGCCGGCGATGTCGCAGACAACTCCTCCTCCAACTGCGAGAAGAAAGGAATTTCTGTCTGCTCCGAGTTCAATCATCGTGTGAACGATTTCCTCAATGGTGGAGAGATTCTTAATTGACTCGCCGGTTCCAATGACTATTTTTTTGTATCCTTGAAATTTATGCCCGTAAAATCCGTCCAAATTTTCATCGGTGAGAATGATTGTATCCCTCTCCCCTATGAGTTCTTTAAATTGTTCAATGGAGCCGCCAATGAAGATTCGGGAGGAGTTGCCTCGGGGATTGAGTTTTAGCTCTTTCAATTCATATCCTCCTCAAGGGGAAAGATTTCATCTGCCATGTATTTGCGGAGTTTCAAAACTTTTTTCATTATGGCTTCAAATTGTTTCGGAGTGAGCTGTTGGTCTGCATCACTTTTGGCGACCTTGGGGTTATTGTGTACCTCCAATATGATTCCGTCTGCACCGGATGCCACTGCTGCGAGACTCATGGGTTCAATAAGACTGAGCTTACCCGTTCCATGGGAAGGGTCAACCACAACGGGAAGGTGGGTAAGCTCTTTCAGAGCAGGGACTATGCTCAGGTCAAGGGTGTTTCTCGTGTAGGTCTCGAAGGTTCTGATTCCCCTTTCGCAGAGTATGACATTGGGGTTTCCCTCGGCAAGGATGTACTCGGCACAGTTTAGCCACTCTCGAAGGGTTGAGTACATTCCACGCTTGAGAAGTACGGGTTTGTGAGCCTTGCCCACCTCTTTCAGTAGGGAGAAATTCTGCATGTTTCGGGCACCGATTTGGAGAATATCGGCGTACTCACAGACCCATGTCACATCTCGCGGGTCTATGACTTCCGTGACTACGGGCAGTTGGGTTTCCATCTTTGCCTTTTCCAAAATTTTAAGAGCCTTGAGCCCCAGACCTTGGAAGTCATAGGGCGAGGTTCGAGGTTTAAAGGCTCCTCCCCTCAGCATCTGACCACCGGCAGACTTCACCGCCCTTGCGGTTTCCATGGTTTGGTCTTCACTTTCAACACTGCATGGCCCTGCAATTACGAGAAAGTCCTTTCCCACGGTGAGGTTACCCACCTTAAAAGATGTTTTCTCCTGCCCCTTTTCCATTCCCGTTAGCTTTAGGTTCTTCATGACGGTCTCCCTTTCTTTAGTCAATTGGTAACAAAAAAGCCCCTTGAGTTCATCAAGGGGCTTTTTTAAAGTATAAGTATGACGAGAACTCAGTACATATCACTATGTCTTTTACCGTAAAAATAAAAGTATCCAAAGATAGCAGACTTCGCTACCACACTTTTGTAATATGTCGATAAAATCGCTCTCATTAAAGTTATAATATACTCCAAGTAATTTTACTCGACTATAATGGAAGGAGTTGTTTCTGTCAACTCTTTTTTTTAGGATTAGGCTTCATATCGGGTGTCAGAGACACGAAAGAGGTGCCAGAGGAAGTATTGGGTGTCAGAGACACTAAAGTTTTAGAGCAAACAAAAAGTTGAAGACACTTAAAGGCGCATCTCTGACACCATAGGTTTCTCCCCAAAGGATTATGTCTCTTCAACCAGTCCAGTGTCAGAGATGAAACTTTTAGAATAAAAAACCATAAATTGCTCCAAGTTTTACATATTTAACGCCACAGACTTCGAAAAAATTTCCGAAAACTTCTTCTCTGACACCGTAAATTATAGAGCCAAGAAGTTTTTTACTCCCGTTAAAATCAGCTGGGCGGAAATTGCGGCGATGAAGATTCCCGTTATTTTGGTTAGTATTACAAGCCCCTGCTTGCCCAGAAATTTTTCGATAAACTGAGAGCTGTAGAGCATGATACCGATGGAAAGGATTGCACAGATAAGTCCTGCCGTGGCGAAGAACAGGGGCGTTGTTCCCTTAAAGCTTACTCCCATGACAAACAGAATTCCAATAGCTCCGGGGCCGATTATAATGGGGATTGCCAAGGGGACAACTGCCAACTCATTTAGAGAGGCATCATTAATTTTTGTTCCCCCCTTGCTGCCCCTCACAAGTTCCACTCCCGAAAGGAAGAGCAAGACACCTGCACCGATTCGGAAGGCATCCAGAGTTATGCCGAAGAGCGAGAAGATATACCTCCCGAAAAAAAGCAAGACCAAACTTATGATTATGACGGAGATAGTAACTTTTATCGCCAGAGTTTTTTTCTCGCGTCCGGTAAAGTCGGAGGTTAATGTGAGAAATACCGATAAAACAAAAAAGGGGGTGAAAATAAAAAATATTTTTATAAAGGTTGAAAGGAAAATTTCCACAGTTTGGCTCCTGCTTTATTTAACGACATTATTCGTATTATTTAATTTCTGAACCGTTTTAAAGCATCTTCATCAATCTCACCATTTTCCAACTAATAACGAGACAAAATCATATTCTTGGCTCGCTCGTCCATACGGTCGTGATGGTATTCCACGGTATCAACTACGGTATCGTGAATAATTGCCACCAGAGCAGATTTTCCAACTACAAATACGAAGACAATAACACCGACAATCCAGTGTGTGTAATATCCGACAATCAGACCGAAAATACCTGAAAAGATTAACACCCACCCTGTCAAGGAATGAAATAGAAACATAGGACCTCCTTAGAGTTTAACTCTTTTTTTATCCCGACTGTTTTTAGGTCTTTTAGAACTTATGATTTACAGAAATATAAACTCTATATGTCTATTAGACCATTAATGTCAAAGGGAGTCAAGCAAATCTAATCTACAGAGGTAGAAATTTTATGGGTCTCTTAGACATTTATGGAGGTTGACTTCAATCCTGCCTCAAAGTCTCAGCGAGGGCTTTTGTGAGTAACTATGGCAAATATTGAGCTTCACTTCTCATAGTAAAGCTCTCTTGCAAGTTCCCGAACATGTTCCGGCAATTTCTCAAGAGGATATTCCCCATCTGCAATATCATAAACATGTCCTCTCCATGAAGAATCAACAAGCCCATCACATTGATTTACCCTCAAGCCTTTCATATTGTGAATAAGGGCAATATCTATTTCCTTATCGTTTAGCTCATCCATGTCCGGAAGCATATTATCAAATATGCTCTGGTCACTCTCCCCTCTCGCTAATTCTCCAATCACTCGAATAATATTCTTCTTTTCCATTTATCAATTCCACATATCTATTAACATATATTTTTTTCATTCCTTCTCGTAATGGACAACATGAAACAATTCCATTGGTCGATGAATCCAAAAGAACAACGCTGTTAAATTCTTTGTTATAGACATCAGCCTGTTACCGTCATTCTCCATATATATAAAACACCTGTAAAAATCGGCTCATTCCTGATTTGTGGGAAAAATGAGCGATAAATAAAAAATGAGTAGAAAATCCCACCTCAAATTCCAAGATGTTTTTTCACACAAAAAATATCA
>PDWI01006447.1_pt1 | contig 14692 bp, 12 predicted proteins | sample 1430891 | NCBI WGS metagenome assembly PDWI01 (sample SAMN01162508, study PRJNA174530) | Oral metagenome, whole genome shotgun sequencing project. | biome: Marine environment; feature: Marine mammal; material: Swab sample of the gingival sulcus; isolation source: swab sample of gingival sulcus... | reverse complement strand
TAAAAAAATGTTGATTTTGCAAGGTGCGGGCATCAATATAGACCGAGGAGCAGAGGAGTTGATTGAAGCGATGCAAATGATTGAAGGAGCTGTTTTGTACATTATCGGTAGTGGCGATGTGTTTGAACAACTCAAACAAATGACAGATACTTTAAAATTGCATCATAAGGTTAAAATTATAGACCGAATTCCGTATCATAAATTGTTGGAATATACGCAAATAGCAGATGTTGGACTGTCTTTGGACAAGGGGACGAATCCCAACTACGAGAATAGCTTACCCAATAAGATTTTCGATTATATTCAATGCCATACACCTTTGGTGGTCTCGAACCGAAAAGTAGTGGCTGAAATTACAAATCATTACCAAGTCGGTAAGGTTATTTCGGAGGTTACCCCTCAACAAATTGCCGAAGCTATTAACACTTTGTTAAGCGATTCGCAATTTTACGAGCATTATTTACAGAACACTAAGTTGGCATCCGAAAAACTTTCTTGGGAACACGAAACGGAAAGATTATCAGAAATTTATAACAAAATATTACATCCTAAACAATAAAAACAATGACACCCTTATTTTTAAATAAAGACCAATCGAAGCCTTCTAAAGAGAGCATTAAACAACGCTACAACAACATCGTTTTAGAAATGGCAGGCGACCAAAAAAAGTGCTGTTGCAGTCCTAAAAAAGAAAGTATTATCAGTAACGAATACGATAATTTGGAGGGCTACAATCCCGATGCAAATTTGCAATTAGGCTGCGGAGTTCCCACCGAGTTTGCTAAAATATCGCAAGGCGATACGGTGGTCGATTTAGGCTCCGGAGCAGGAAACGACTGTTTTGTAGTTCGTCATCAAACGGGCGATTCCGGTAAGGTTATCGGGATAGATTTTACTCAAGCAATGGTGGATAAAGCCAAAGCGAATGTAAACAAACTGGGCTACGATAATGTGGAATTCCTTTTGGGTGACATCGAAAACCTTCCCTTAGAAAACGATTTGGCAGATGTTGTTATCAGCAATTGTGTAATGAACTTAGTTCCGGATAAGCCTAAGGCTTTTGGCGAAGTTCATAGGGTTTTGAAAGCGGGAGGACACTTTAGTATTTCCGATATTGTTTTAACGGGCGATTTATCGGAGAAAATTAGAATGGTGGCTTCTATTTATGCGGGTTGCGTAGAGAGTGCCATTCAAAAAGACGATTATCTAAATATCATTCGAGAAGCCGGATTTAAAAACATTCGTTTGCAACAAGAGAAACAAATTATTGTTCCCGATAATATTCTTAAAAAGCATCTTACAGAGGACGAAATCAAGCTCTATAAAGCCAATCAGAATTTGATTTACAGCATTACGGTTTATGCTGAGAAATAAGATTGTATATAAAAGAGCAAGAATGCTTGTGACGGCTTGATTTACTTGTTTTATTTGGTAGTCTAAAACTTTATTCATATAATTGCAATGTATTTCTCGAACGAGGATAAATAAATCACAAACATTTATTGAATTATTCATCAATTACCTTTTTTAAATTATGTATAAAAAAGAAGTCTTAGAAGGTAAGCTTCTTGCTGATATTCGTATTATAGCCAAAGAGCTTGGAATTAAGCGAGTAGAATCCTTCCGAAAGCAGAATCTAATTTTCGAAATTTTAGATAGACAAGCTGAAATCGCATCAAAAAAAGAACCGGAAAAGCCTAAAAATAAAAGACCACGATTAAAAGCGAAAAAAGAGCATAATTCTCCTTATGTAAAGGGAGATAGAGTGGTCGAAAAAAATAATGAAAAGCAAGAGAATCAAACTCAACAAAGCCAAGCTAAAAATCAACGTAACAAAAAACAGAACACACAAGAGTTTAAGCAGGAGACAAATCAAACTTCTTTTGAGTTTTCTAAGGATAAACCTGCACAGGGGACAGCTCAAGAAACTCAGAAAAAGCAAAATAAGCAGCCTCAAAATACTCAGAATCAAAATACTCAGAATCAAAATAATAATCAACAGGCTAAGCGAGCAAATCAAGAGGGTAGAGAGCATCAAGCTACACAAAAAAATAAGCCTCAGAACGCTCCTAATTCAAAGCATAAGAATCAAGCTAACCAGAATAACCAAAATAACCAGAATAATCAGAACAACCAGAACAACCAGAACAATCACAATCAGAAAAACACAAAACCTCAAATTGAATTTAAGGGAATTGTGGAAACTAGTGGTGTGTTGGAGATTATACAAGATGGTTACGGTTTTTTAAGGTCTTCGGATTACAATTATTTAAATTCTCCGGATGATGTTTATATCTCGCAATCTCAGATTAAAGCATTTCATTTAAAATCGGGGGATACTATTACCGGAACCATCCGACCTCCTAAAGACGGAGAGAAGTTTTTCCCATTAGTAAAAATATCTTCCATTAATGGAAGGGCTCCTGAAGCGGTTAGAGATAGAGTGCCTTTCGACCATTTAACACCGCTTTTCCCCGATGAAAAATTCGATATTACAGGAAATGGTAAGGCTTCTTTAACGACCCGTGTTATCGACTTAATCGCTCCTATTGGAAAAGGACAACGTGGTTTGATTGTAGCACAACCTAAAACAGGAAAAACAATTCTTTTGCAGGAGGTAGCTAATGCTATTGCGGCAAATCATCCCGAAGTATATCTTATTATTTTGCTGATAGATGAGCGTCCGGAAGAGGTTACAGAGATGGCTCGACACGTAGATGCAGAGGTAATTGCATCAACTTTCGATGAGCCTGCTGATAGGCACGTAAAAGTGGCTAATATCGTGCTTGAAAAATCTAAAAGGTTGGTAGAAAGCGGACATGATGTAGTTATTTTATTAGATTCTATTACACGCTTGGCGAGGGCTTATAATACGGTGGCTCCTCCTTCGGGAAAAGTGCTTTCCGGTGGTGTCGATGCCAATGCTTTGCAGAAGCCTAAGCGTTTCTTTGGAGCGGCTCGAAATATAGAAAATGGAGGCTCACTTTCTATTATAGCAACAGCTTTAACAGAAACAGGCTCTAAGATGGATGAGGTTATTTTCGAGGAGTTTAAAGGAACGGGTAATATGGAGCTTCAGTTAGACAGAAAGCTTTCTAACAGAAGAATTTACCCTGCGGTAGATATTACAGCTTCCGGAACAAGAAGAGAAGATTTGTTGCTTCCCGGGCATATGATTAGCCGACTTTGGATTTTAAGAGAGTTCTTGGCAGATATGACACCTGTTGAAGCAATGGACTTTATGCGTACCCGTTTACCTAGAACGGTAGATAACGAAGAGTTTATACAAACAATGGATAAAGATTAATATCTTAGTTTAGAAATAATAAAAAAGGAGGTTGTTAATAACAGCCTCCTTTTTGAATTTTAAGCCTAGTTGTAGCTTAAAAATTAGGTCTTGTTTGATTGTTTTTGTAAAATGTTTCAATAATATTTAATGCTTCTTCAGCAGTATCTACCAAGTGAAACAAAGACAAATCTTTCTCAGATATATTTCCTTCTTGTAGCATTTGGTCTTTAACCCAATCAATTAAGCCCGACCAATAACTTTTTCCTACCAAAACAATAGGGTAAGGAACTACTTTTTTAGTTTGCATTAAAGTAATAGCTTCGAACAATTCATCTAAAGTACCGAAACCTCCGGGCATAATAATAAAGCCTTGAGAATACTTCATTAACATTACTTTTCTAACGAAAAAATGCTCAAAAGTAACCACCTTATCGTGGTCTATAAAAGGGTTGGGGTGTTGTTCAAATTCCAACTCAATATTTAGACCAACCGATTTACCTCCGCCGGCTTGAGCTCCTTTATTGGCAGCTTCCATAATACCCGGACCTCCTCCGGTAATAACGCCCATTCCTAATCGGGTTATTCCTTTTGCAATATCTTCTGTTAGTTGATAATAGTGATTTTCCGGCTTAGTTCTTGCGGAGCCAAAAATAGTTACACAAGGTCCTATCTTGGTTAGTTTATCGTATCCGCTAACAAATTCCGACATTACTTTAAAAATTCTCCACGAATCAGAAGTTCTGATATCGTTCCAATTAAAGGCATCTTGCCCATTATCCATTATTTTGTTCATAATATAGCTTTTTTAATTAATTATCTTTTAAAAACTTATCCATAAAACTTCCTAATCCATTGATTATAAATCTAAAAGCACTTATGTATAGTAAAACATATAATACCAATACAAATAACCAAAGAACTATTATATTCATCCAATATGTTGGAATTACGAGATTAAATATTTTTTTGTACGGAGCATAAAAATGAGCAACTATAAAATTGGTTTCCGGCTCTTGATAAATCGGATTTATTTTTTGAAACAACTCATTATTGTACTCTATAATAGCATCAATCGTATTTTTATTTTCGACAAGCATCGATAGAGTATAATTAGAATAACTTTTTTTTAATTTTATAAAGTTTTGTTTTTCCTCGTCGGTCTTTTGCATATCATATTTCAGCTTATCAATTTTCTTGTCGGCTTTTTTGGCAATAGCGATATAATAAGCTCTTAATTTTTCGACGTAATGTTCCAATTGACTCTTAAAATCTGACTTATAATTTTCGTAATTCAGCGCCTCAATATTTTCAAGAATAAAGTTTTTATGTTTCGATTTTGATGCGAAAATCTGGTTTTCTTTTTTTATTTCGTTACGTAACAATTCAAGGTTGTTTAAGACTTCATCTTTCTTTTCCGGAACATCTATGTTTCTATTGATGTTATTGATTTTATTTTTAATTTCTATTAGCCAATAATCTTTTTTATAAATAGACTGACTTGCAATTTTACGATACCCGTAAAAGTTTTTATTGTAATCGTTTGCTATAAACTGATGTGTAGCTAAAGCCTCGTATGCCCACCTTGCAGGGATAAGTTCCCCATAAAAAGGAATTGTTGATGGTTCTGTTATCTGCGGATTTAACTTTTCATATTTAACAATAATTCCGCTTAATATGATATTCGGAATAACCAAAAACGGAATCAAAATATAGACGCTTACAGCTGTTTTAAAGCTATTTGAAATGTTAAGCCCGAACATAATAGATACAGCCCAAGAGGTAAAAAGCAACAGCCAATAATGAAAGAACATTCCTTTTATTTCCAAGATAAAATTCCCTACCAAAACGAATAAAAAGGCTTGTATGGCCGATATTAAAAGGAGTATAGAGATTTTGGAAAACAAATAACTACTCCAACTCAGGTTTAGAAATTCTTCTCGTTTTAAAACCAAGCGGTCTTTAATAATCTCCTCAGCACTAAGGGTTAAGCCCATAAAGATAGCGACAATTACAGCCATAAAAATATATATCGGCAGATTTTCGTTATCGCTAAAAATATAGTCGCCTTTACCAACATCGAAAAACTTTATTAGATAAGACAAGAAGAACGATAAAAGAGGTGCTTCGATAAGGTTGATAAACAAATACTGCCTATTCGAAAGCTTTGAAATAACATCTCTTTTTACAAAAACCCAGAATTGCTTAACCCGATGAGGTATTTTAAGTAAGTTTTCGGGTATTTCCCGAGAATTATTAACCTTAGCTTTTCTTCGGTTGTCATGGGTCAAATATTCTGCATAATAATTTTCCCAATCTTTTGGTTTTCTTTTTCTATGAGGCGTAGGCGTTCCGTATTCATCAAGAATATTCGCCTCCACAATGTTAAACAACTGTTCGGGATTCACATTTCCGCAGACAGGACATTCCGATTCGTTTCGGTTTGCTTGATGAGAGTGCCCTTTAAAGTAAAGAATGGAATCAACAGGGTCTCCCGAGTAAATAAGGCAACCTCCTGTATCTAATATCATTAAGTTATCCAACATTTTAAAGATGTCAGACGAAGGTTGGTGAATAACAACATAAATCAACTTACCTTTTAGGGCTAAGCCCTTAAGTAAGTCCATAATATTTTCGGAATCTCTTGAAGACAAGCCCGATGTTGGTTCATCTAAAAACAGAACGGAGGGCTCTCGAATCAACTCCAAAGCAATATTTAGACGTTTTCTTTGTCCTCCAGAAATCTTTTTGTTTAAAACGCTTCCGACTTTTAAATCTTTAATTTCGTAAAGCCCTAAGCTTTTAAGCATCTCTATTGTAATTCTCGATATTTTAGATTGAGAATAGTTGCCAAAGCAAAGTTGAGCATTGTAATAAAGGTTCTGAAAAACTGTTAAATCCTCCATTAGAAGGTCGTCTTGAGAAACAAAACCAATAAGCCCTTCTATTTTTTCTTTTTCCTTATGAATATCGATACCGTTGATGGTAACCGTTCCTTCGGTGGGGGTATAATTACCATTTAGGACGTTTAGGAGTGTTGATTTTCCCGAGCCGCTGGAGCCCATTATACCTACAAGTTTACCGGTTTCTTGGGTAAAACTCATTTTACTAAGTCCAACAGTGCCTCCTTTAAATTTATAAACAACATCTTTAGCTTCCAGACTAAGCTTATATAAAGTCTTGTCTTGGTTAAACTTACCAACGATATCGGAGTAATATATAGGTCTTATTTTGTGGTTACGAATAGAGGCTCCCGGATTAATAATATAAATTTTGTCCGGTTGCATCATTTGACCACTAATGTAGATATCTTGAGTGTTCAGATGTCTCAACAAAAACATACCTGAGGCTTGAATATGGAGAACTTTTATTTGTCCCGATAAGCCTGATGCTTTTATGTGCAATGTATCGTCTGAGGGTTTCTTATCCCCATTAATAAGGCATATTTGAGGCGAGCTTGGTATTTTGTCGAAAGGAGAGATTACAAAATCTCTCAACATAGCGTATTCTTTTTCATAAATGTAGAAGTAATCGCTAACAACATCTACAAACTCCAATTCCTGTTCCGTAACTTCTCCAACATCATCTTTTATAAACTCCAATAAGCGGAGCAAAACAATTATTTTTTGACGAAGTGTAAGGTCTTGATTAATTTCTGAACAAATCTTAAGAACTTTAACTGAACTTAGGGCGATACTTTTGTTAGGTCTTTTCGATTTTTTCTTTTGGTATTGATGATAATAAGTTTTAAAAACCTCTAAATATTCAATAACTAAATCGAGGTTCAATTGTTGCAAAAGGAATTGCTTGACGACTTTTTCTCTATCGTCATAATTGCTATCGGGCCTTGCAATAACTGCAAAGAGCTGCATTAAAGCCTTTAGTATCCTTTCGCTCATTTTTTATTACTGCTTAAAACCAATTTGTAAGATAGCAAAGCCAGAGTTATTCTCTTTTTGGGCGAGTTCGGCTTCTATAATTAAACTAACCGTATTTTTTACTTTAAAGTTCCAATAAGGAGCATTATTATGATCTCTATTCGTGAATAGTAAATTTCGGTCTCTATCGTAAACCGAGAAAATTAGGTTTCCTTCTTCCTCACCGCTACAAGCCGCAATTCTATAAGCTCCCCCTCCGTAAAAAACAACATTAAATTCTGCTATCTCATCATTTTTTAGAAGCGTACAATATTCTTGACCATCCGAAATATAAGGGAGAGTTATGTAAGAGTCGCAAATACGCATTATTTTTTCCGATTGGGAAAAGGCGGTGGTATTTAGCATCAAAAAAAAGCCGGATAAGAATATTATTTTAGTTATATATTTCATTACACATAATCGTTAAGGACTATAATTTAAGCGCCTACTTTCTGTACTTAAACTTCGTCAGTTTTATATTCAATTTAACCTATAATTTGGTTTCTAATTTTTGTTATTTTTTGACTTATCTCTTTCGTATTTTCAGGATTAATTTTTAATACCGACTTACTATTTATTGTTGTTGTTTTCTTATCTATATCGTGCGTCGGGTCTGTGTAAGTGTATTCGACTTCTATAGCATCGTAAACATAAGAAAGGTCTATCAACGACTCAACTAAATCGGTGTACATTTCCGACTCGTTGTAGTAAGGCGTTAAAGATTTGATAAGGTTTTCTAAAGGATATTTTTGGTCACCCAAGCGTCTTAAAAGGTTTTCGTTTTTAGTTTCTTCGTATATCTGAGAAAGAAAGTACAAACTTTCAACCCATCCGCCCGTAACAATTAAAATACCGGTATTGTATCTATCGTTATCTTTCATATATTTATCGGCATTTTTATAGGCTTTAGATAAGATATGTAACAAAGAGTCTTCGTTTTCCATATTGGCTTCTACCCGTCTAATAATTTTTACATCGAAAACTCCCGACAAATTTAAGTCCTCTGTCATCATTTTTACGGCGGCAAAATACTTTGTTGCTTCGGGTATTTGCTTATTTAAATTTAGGTAAGCCAAATCTGCACCATAAACTCCAAGGTTCAACGCTTTTTTAAAATTACCGGTGTATTTTGTAATATTTTCAAGAGGGTTGATGATTTGAGCATTATAATTCAGGTTCAATTCCTTAAGCAGAGAAGACGTTTCGTATGGAGAAGGCACACTAAATAAAGTGTTATCAAATTGATATAATAGATCTTCTTGAGCATCAATTTCTTCAACAACTTCTTCGACAACCTCTGCCTCTTCTTTTTCCATCTCTGAAGAACTATTTGTACAAGAAATAAATAGTAATATGGCTAAAAAAAGTCCTAAATTGTATATTGTTTTTAACATAATATGAATGAATTTTTAATTCTGTTTTGCAAGATGATATTTTTTCATCACTTATCAAAGTTTTTCTTGTCCAATTTTGTACCCTTTTACAGCGTAAAATAAAATGAACAAATAACCGGGAACTAATGTCCAATAAGCTAACTGAGGACTGCTAAGGTCAGAAATGTAACCCCAAACTAAGGGGATAAGAGCCCCTCCGGAGATTGCCATTATTAATAAGGCTGAAGCCGTATTAATAAGAGAGCCTACGTTTTTGAGAGCCAAAGGCCAAACGGCAGGCCATACCAATGCGTTTGCCAAACCTAACAAGGCAACTAAGTAAATGGAAATATGCTCCGGCATAAAAATAACACCAAGCGACATAACAACACCCAAAAGGGCAGACAGTTTTAAAGCCACTTGCTGAGAAATATATTTAGGGATAAAAATAATACCCAAGATATAACCTAAAAGCATTGCAGACATTGTGTAAGTTGCCATATTTTTGGCATTTTCTATAGGGATACCAACACTCTCGGCATAACGAATAATCGTATCTCCAGCAATTACTTCCACGCCCACATAAAAGAACAAAGCAATTGCTCCCAACCACAAATGGGGATAAGAAAAGATGGTCTTTTTATCACTTGATTCTTGATTTAAGGCATCTTCATTTACCACTTTAGGCAATTTAATGACACGCATCAGAACGCCTAATAAAAGCAAAGTTCCGGCGATATAGTAGTAAGGTTGCTGTACTCTTAATGCTAATTGATTTAGGAAATCTTCTTTTTCTCCGACGGTTAAATTTTCCAAGTTGCTAAGAACTTCAGTATCGCCTTGTTTAACAATGTACACAGCTAAAACAAGCGGTGCTATTGCTCCGGCAACCTTGTTGGCTATTCCCATCATACTGATTCGACTGGCAGCAGATTCGGAAGGTCCCAATATGGTAACGTATGGATTAACAGCTGTTTGTAGCAAGGCCATTCCGCTTCCTAAAATAAATAAACCGGTTAAAAAGTAAATATATACTCTTGTTTCTGCCGCCGGAATAAATACCAATGCCCCGATAGCCATTACAATCAAAGAAAGCGAGATACCGTTTTTAAAGCCTATTTTATTAAGAATCATAGACGAGGGTAATGCCATAATTGTATAAGAAATATAAAAGGCAAAAGTGACTAAGAGTGCTTGAAAATCAGAAAGTTCACAAGCTGTTCTAAGGTAGGGAATTAAGATGCCGTTTAGCCAAGTAATAAAACCCAATATAAAAAATAAACTTCCTATTATGGTTAAGGGAAATATGTACGATTTTTTTAAGTGTTTATCCATAATACTATTCTGTTAATTTCGATGATGTTAATTTTCTGTTATGTGGTATTCTGGCGACTGCATTTTCAAATGCATCTTCGTCAAAATCGGAGTCCTCAATAGGCTTATTACCTAAATTGAACGATAGGTAGTTGATGTTGTCATCTTTTTCCAAAAAGATAGACTCATAAAATGTTTTGATGCTAAGCTCCGGATTTAAAATATCCGAATTGTAAATATCTTCAGAGGCTTGGAATATCTGTAATTGATTGTGTTCCAAAACGCTCTTGGTGTAATGATAAAACTTATCCGAATCGGTTTTTAAATTCACCACCCCGTCTTGCATCAAAAGTTTTTGATACATATTTAAAAAACGAGGGGAGCTTAAACGCTTCTTTCGCTTTTTGTTTTGAGGGTCGGGAAAAGTAATCCAAATTTCAGAAATCTGATGCGGAAGAAATAAAGACTCCAAAAAATCTACACGCGAACGGATAAATGCCACATTTTTCAGCTTATTTTTTTGGGCATAACTTGCACCAACCCACAAACGTGCCCCTTTTACATCTAAACCTATAAAGTTTCTATCGGGATATAATTCTGCCAAACCAATGGTATATTCTCCCTTACCACAGCCTAATTCTACGGTGATGGGATTATCATTTCCGAAAAAAGCATTCCATTTTGTTTTTTGGACGAATGTATCTGATGCTATCTCCTGATATGTCGGTTCAAAAACGTGAGGATACGCTTCATTATCAGCAAATCGTTTTAATTTATTTTTCCCCATTGTTAATTTTCTTCTATATGCTTTCTCAATTTAACCCCAACAGATTTAATCCCTTTTAATAAAGTATCCCTCATAGCGTGTTGAATACGAATATTATAAAGTCCTATTTCGGGGAAGTGTATATTGTACCTATACATTAATTCAAGTTCCACCTCGTCATCTGCTACTTTTCCTAAAGAATAACCTAAAGGTGTTTCTAATATACACTCAATGGTATCTCTATAATTTGTTTTTGAGGGGGCTTCTACATCTACAAAAAAATAAATATTACGATAGGGGTAAGTCTTTCGGTACTTAAGGTTTAGCATCAGGTCGTAAGGCTGAAGGCTGTCTTCTATCGGAATATTGTAAGATAAAGTCTTGTTAAAATCCCAAGCCAATTCATCCACTTCATAAGAGCTGTCAAAAATGGTCTTATCGGAGCATCCTAAAATAAAAAAAGCAGATGCAATAAAGATAACAATGGGTTGTAACAGATTATTTCTCTCCATTATTAGAAGGTTTATTTTTTGGAGTAAACTTTCGTTTTCTATTTTTATTGTAACGTCCGGAACGTTTATTTTTCTTCTTTGGCTTATCGAATCGAGTAAGGCTATCTTGACCAACAATGTTATCAAAATCGGGCGTATTTAATACTTCTCCTTTTACCTCTCCTAAAAGAGATGGTACCTTTTCTCCGGATTTATTAATTTTAATAATCTCACGAACTCTATCGATAGGTAGTGGCGTAAGGTTTACTGCGGAATGCTGATTAAAGGAATACCACATAATCCCCTGTAAGATATCGGACTTCTGATAAAAAGCAGGTCCATCATCAGTTTCGAGAATAATTCTTGTGTCGGGGAACGATTTACGTGCATCTTTGTAAACATCAAGCTCATAATTCAAACAGCACTTTAGCTTACCGCATTGCCCTGCAAGTTTTTGAGGGTTGAGTGATAATTCTTGATAACGTGCCGAGTTTGTGGATACAGACGAGAAGTTTGTAAGCCATTTAGAACAGCATAACTCTCTACCGCAAGAGCCTATTCCACCGATACGACCAGCCTCTTGTCTGGCACCTATCTGACGCATTTCTACACGAATACGAAACTCTTCTGCCAATTTTTTAATTAATTCCCTAAAATCGACACGCTCATCCGCAATGTAGTAAAAAACAGCTTTGGTATTATCGCCTTGGTATTCAACATCTCCAATTTTCATAGAAAGACCTAAGTCTGAGGCTAAAACCCGAGAGCGAATCATTGTACTTTGCTCTAAACTACGGGCTTTTTCCCACTTTTCTATGTCCAAAGGCTTGGCTTTTCGATATATTTTTTTGAACTCTTGCTTAGGGTGTGCGTGTTTTTTTACCTGCTCCAAAACCAAAGGTCCTGTGAGCGATACAACGCCTATATCGTGACCGGGACTTGCCTCTACGGCAACTACATCGCCTTGTTTCAGTTGCAACTGATTGACATTGACATAAAAGTCTTTTCGGGTGTTTTTAAATCTTATTTCAACGAGGTCTTGATTCGGAAACTGCGATTCTAAATCGGACATCCAATTATGTACATCCAACTTGTTTAAACTCGCCGACTGACTGTCGTTAACTTTTTCTCCATCCTCTGTTTCTATATGGTAGCAGCCTCTCAGCCGACATTCACAATTCATCTTTTTGTTATTAACGTTAAACGTGCCCCTTCCGTAAAAAGGGTATATATTTATTAGGAGATATGTGCCTCCTTAATTATTAATTGCTTGGCATTTTAAAAAAATGCACTCCTTAACCGCAAAGTTATAAAAATGTTTGAGTTTTGCTTATTTTAATATCTACTTTTCGGCAATATAAAATAAATCGAAACAAGAATCTGTTGCTTCCGACAAGTAATAATCATCCATTTTAATACCGGCTACTAAATCGTTATTTCCTTTGAGGATTTTTTTTCGATTTCTTCGGTTTAAAATATCGTATGGTATTTGCAAAATCTGACGTGGTAACCAGTATTGCATATTAAAAATATCGAATCGAGTAATGCGTTCAACACCCTTTTTATTTTCTTGATAATACTCCATTACCTTATCGTTACCAAAAACGCCCTTTTTCTCAATTTTTGAGAACGATGTTTTTAAAAGGGCTTCAAACTCTTCTACGGTATACTCTCTTATGTGCCAAGGGTTACGGGTAAGAGAGGTTTTTATGTTAGGGGTGGATACAATGTATTTTCCTCCGGGCTTAAGAACGCGATAGACCTCTTTAACCAGCTCTTTATCTTTTTTGATATGCTCAATAACTTGAAAGCTAACGACAAAATCGAAAGAGTTATCTTCTAATCCCGACAAAGGAGGGACGTTTGTTTTAACAAATTCTATTTTGGGAGCATTTTCTGGCTGTTCAAAAGGCGTATCAAATTTATCGATAGCAACGTATTTATCGGCTGTTGGTGCAATAATTTGTATGCCATATCCTTGTCCGCTACCTATTTCTAAAATAGCACCTTTAGTTATTTTTTTAGCCTCGTAATAAGCTAACTGAGAGCGTTGAAAAACGTAGTTGTCAGATATATCGGTATGAGAAACTCTTTCTGCTGTTTGCATTTTTTTACTTTATTTTTAGAGTCGCCTAAATTAAGATTTTTATCCGAATAAAAAAACGGACAAGAGTATTCTCTTGTCCGCCAAACCCAAAAATAACTAATTATGAAAAAAAACTTAAACCAATTAAGAAGAACTCTTAATGATTCGGTGCAAATATAAGGACATTTTCTATACTTGCAAATAAAATTAAGATTTTTTTGCAAATGAGGACAAAATTTCTCTAAAAACAGCAGAATTACAATAAGCGTCTCCGCGATGATGCATAGGATTTTCAGATGCTAACATCGATAATTAACGCATTATGGCATAGTGTTATATGCAGTATTACCTTTTCGCCCTTTTGTCTTCAGGAATATTTATTACTCCACACCCATCAACCAAAGTTTGTCCATTTTGATTGATGATTTTCATAGTTACAGTAAAAGATTCCCATTTAATTCCACTAACTGTTAAATATCCTGTTTCTGAATCGAAATCAAGTAATTTAACCCCTTCATTAGGGTAATCTTGTGCATCAAAAATAGGGTCAAAACCGAGTCCTAATTCGGGGTCTTTTTCCCAAGCATCATTAATCTTTTTTTCTAATTCATACTTTAAATTTTCCGTAGCAAAAGGAGTGGCTTTTATCCACTCAATAATTCCAATCGCCTCTTTCATTTTGTTGTTATTATCAATGTACGAATTAAGAAAGTTCAGTGCAATTTGAGTATTGATTTCCGCAGATGCTTTTTCAACCTCAACAGAATCCTTTTTAATATTAATTGACGAGTCCGGTTTAGGCGTTTTAGTTTGCTTTTCTTTTGTAGAATTACAACTAAGTAATAATAAGGATACTATTATTGGAATTATATATTTCATTTGCTTTATTACCTACAGCTCCTTTTTCGCAACGCATTTTCCGTTAAGGAAAACGGTTTCAACTAAATCTGTACCATAAGCATACGGCATAAATTCGTAGGTAGGAATTTCTTTTGTAATAAAGAAGTTAGCAACTTTTCCTCGACAGATACTTCCGTGTGTATCGCTAATTCCCATCGCATAAGCGGTGTTGATGGTTGTTGCATTAATCACTTCTTCGGGTAACATTTTTAGTTTAACCGTGCCCAAAGACATTACAAACTTCATATCTCCCGAAGGCGAAGACCCCGGATTATAATCGGATGCTAAAGCCACCGGCAAACCTGCATTAATCATCTTTCTTACCGGAGGATCAATCATTCCTAAGAAAAAGGCAGCTCCCGGAAGAAGCGTAGGCATTGTATTAGAGCCAAGTAAAGCCTCAATCTCCGCATCACCGGTAAATTCTAGGTGGTCAACAGAAAGGGCATCGTATTTAACTCCAACTTGTATTCCGCCCGAATAGTCTAATTCGTTAGCGTGAATCTTAGGACGCATTCCATATTTCATCGCAGCCATTAAAATGCGGTCTGTTTCCTCG
>PDWI01006446.1_pt1 | contig 14694 bp, 16 predicted proteins | sample 1430891 | NCBI WGS metagenome assembly PDWI01 (sample SAMN01162508, study PRJNA174530) | Oral metagenome, whole genome shotgun sequencing project. | biome: Marine environment; feature: Marine mammal; material: Swab sample of the gingival sulcus; isolation source: swab sample of gingival sulcus... | reverse complement strand
GGAAGTGGTGCGGTTTTTATCACCAAAGATAAAAAAATCACCACCTGCGGTGCAGCCTCTCAAGTTTTTACCCTTCTTAACGAGAGCTATACTGTTGCAGAACGACGTTAGCCCAGACATTTCATGAATATTATGTCAGAATCTTAAAAACTTTTTATATTCCAACATGCTACACGGAAAAAATTACAGTTTTGGTATGTCCAAAGTGTTTACAAAAGGTCAATCTATGCGGCGCCATCTTCTTTAGTATTTTTGCAGTAAATAGAGTTTACTATTACTTACTGCAAAAAACTTCGAACCTGACACCGCCTGAACTGATGAAATATCCGGGGTAGAGCCTCTTGAAAACGGGCTTTTTCAAATTCGTTTCTGGTTGTTGCAAAAGTTGTTCTCAGGAGGTTTTTGTTATCCATAGAAAGTGGGAAACATTCTTTCTTATTTTGAGAGAGCTAGAAAATATAATTATTTCAAGAGAATATATGTAGTGTCTTCTGAGATCCTTGGGGCGAGATCTGGAGGCAAGAAGAGCCAGAGTTTTTTATTATTACTGTATGTGGTGGCTTTTTGCTTGACAATATACCCTTATTTTTTGTTATATATAAGTATTGGTTTTTTGGAGAATTACTTCGATAACCATCTTGAGAAGATTGGGAGCATCTTGTCTGCTGGTGTCTATTATTGCTGTTTCACGAACTGTTTTTTTAGGGAGGAGACGTTATGAAGCGTATTTTAAGCCTGGTGGTTATTCTTGTGGTCTGTTTTACGGCGCCTGTTTTTGCTGAAGATTCTTTGAGCATGACAGATTGGAGGGGTTTTTATGGTGGTGTGGCCCTTTCCGCAAGTGATGCTGACTATACTTCCCGGAGTGGGAGCTCCTTTCCCCGTGACAGGAATGGCAATATGGATGGCTATGGTTATGGGGCTCTTTTGGGCTGGAATGGCCAGCGAGGGCACATTGTCTATGGTGCAGAGGTGAGTCTTAAGAAAACTGATAACGAAGGATGCGAGGACTGCCAGAATCCAACGTGGGCATGTGGTGCTGAAGTTGAAGGTATTGCCTCGTTACGGGGTCGTGTTGGCTGGACTGGGGCGAAGACCCTTATCTACGGAACCGCAGGGTTTGCTGGTGCGAAGATGTCTGGCTATACCCAAATTAAATCTAATGGGAGAAAATATTCTGATGAGCAGACCTTGCCAGGGTGGGTTGCTGGTTTTGGCTTAGAACAACAACTTCATCCTCGGGTAAGGTTGCGTGCTGCGGTATTGCGCTATGATTTCCACAATAAAGATTTCCAGTTTGATTCCTTATATCGAGATGTTACCGCTGACTTTATTACTGCTGAAGTTGCGTTAATCTTTAACTTCTGATTGGTGTTTTTTTTTGCGACGGGTTCACACTCTTTGGAACCCGTCGCCTTTCTTTTTTGTTGCCTTTCTCTATATCACTCTCATCCCCGTCTGTTTTTCTTTGAATCCTGGTTTTTTCGCCTTGTTTGCTTGAGTCACTGTCTGTTGTAATCGGTTTATTAGATGAATCCCAACTGTTCTGTGACGGTTATTTTATTTTGAGAGGTTAGGTAAAAGGGCGTGCTTTTTTCATACCAGCAGCAACACCCAGCAGAAGAGGCAGGCCAGAAGGGGGATGATGAGGGGGAGGTGGTGTTTTTCTTGTGGGGATGTCTGGTGATGTGTCGCCTGTTCCTGGTTAACGGTGAGTAGCAGCTTATCAAGGCTTCCTGGGAGATCACGTACTGAAAGGAGCCTGAAATGGCGGGTGAATTTTTCAAGATAACCAAAGATTAAGGAGAGACTGCGGCCAAATTTTCCGGGGAGCACCAGTTCACTGGTCACCGTGACTTTGGAGAGATAAAAAAGACCCAGCAGAACGACGGCCCGGGAAAAACCCATCTCAAAGGCCCCTGCTGTTATTGGAAAGCTGAAAAGATTATAGAGGACCCGACCATAGGGAACCAGTAGGGCTGCTCCGGTGACTGAGACCACAAGAATCAAGGCTGGAAGGATGCGGATTCTTTTACCGCTATAGAGTGCCAGGCCGAGAAAGAGCAGCCCGTCGAGGATTTGGTCGTTAAGTTTCTCTTGTAATAAAAAGGCCGGGAGACAGAAGAGCCCGACAATAAAGAGGGCTGTTGGACTGGCTTTTTTGTAGAGTCTCGTCATTGTCTTTCCTCAAGGGCCTGGTGATACCACTGTGATTTTTGTTGAAAAGAGGCTGCGAGCAGGCCAAGAAGCAGAGAGCTTGCCAGGCCAAGGGCCAGAAAGGGTGGGGCCATAATCCAGACCTGGGGACCAAAAAGGATCTGGCTTGCCAAAAAGAGCCGTACAACGTTGCTGAGAAAGGCCCCGAGGACACTGATACCCACCATACCGACCCATTTGCCGAAAAGATGATGGGTGGCAAGCATTACAAGGCTGCCGGCAAAGGTACCCACAAAAGAAAAGAGAAAAATGTATGAGAAGATGGTGCCATGTAACAGACCTTGGCCAATGACCTTGTAAAGCGTTAATAACAGAACTTGGCGGGGAGGGAAGATCGCCAAGGCGATGAGGATCGGCAAATTTGCCAGACCAAGACGGAGAAACGGCAAGGGGCGTGGAATCATGTATTCCGCAGCTGCGAGAAAAAGGGCCAGAGCGGCAAGAAGAAAGAGCCTGTTTTCTTGTCTAGTGACTGAGTCCATCAAGGCCCTCCTCTGCGTTCTTTTCAATGGTCACATAGACTCGATTGGGGAGGCAGGCACTCCAGTCACCGTTGTTCTCAAGAGCCCCTTTCTGTATGCAGAGTTTCCCTCGGCATGGGGAAGCGAGGATGCGGACTTGTCTGTTTTTGATTTCGATTACGGTATCTCCCAAAGGACCAGAAACCGTGAGCTGGCGATCTTCATCGAGGGGATAGAGGTGTCGGGTTTCTGCTGTCTTGATTTCCACCATGGCCAGCCCTTCATCGCCGCTATATACCATGATGGATATGGCAACGAGGACGACGCAGAGCAGTACAATAATCAGGATATCAAAGGGCTTTACGAGGTGATTGCTCGGCATGGTGGTCTGATGTCTGCTCGACTCAGTCGTTGTCTTTTGGGAGGAGGCTATGGCTTTTCATCGTGATATGATGGCGATAAAAATCAAGGTATTCGTCCTCTCGATGGCTGACATAGATGATGGTTGTAGCCTTATTTGCGGCAATTTCCTCGAGAAAACCGAGAAGTGCTTTTCTGCTGCGATCATCCAGCCCTTGGGTTGGTTCGTCAAGAAGGAGCAGCGGTGGTTTTTTCACCAGGGCTCGGGCAATGAGAACCAGTCGTTGCTGGCCATAGGCAAGCTCCCAGAATGGTCGCGGGCCTTTGTCGCCGAGTCCAATGGTCTCAAGCCAGCGTTGTGCTTCGCGGCGCTGTGTACTGTGGGGGCGTTCGTAAAGGCCAATGGAATCAAAAAAACCGGAAAGAACCACCTGCGCACAGGATGCCGCAACCCGATAATTACGGTGTAGTTCTGAAGAAACAATTCCGATATGGCGTTTGATCTCCCAGATTGATTCGCCGCTGCCACGTTGTCTGCCAAACATCTTGAGGTCATTGGCGTAGCAGCCGGGGTGGTCTCCGGTAAGAAGTTGCAGTAAGGTCGATTTTCCTGAGCCATTGGGCCCGGTAATGAGGGTGTGTTCTCCAGGGCGGATGGTCAGCTCAAGACCGGCAAAGATGAGGCGATCTCCATAGCGGGCCGTACCGTTGTGAAGTTCCACCAGAGGCTGTTGTTTGTCTTCTTTTTGACTGCTGAGCGCTGTGGCGTTGTTAAAGAGTTTTTTAGGGAGTTCAAGAGAGCGGGCCAGCTTGTCTATGATCTCGTTTCTTGGGCCATGCAAGGTCATGGCTGTTGCCGAAAAGACTGCAAGATGGCTGCACCATGACGGGATGTCACTACGGTCACGAACCAGGATGAAGAGAAGCAGATCTCTTTGGGCCATTTGCTGTAAGATTTCATCAAGCTCCTGGCAGCTTTTCGTATCCAGGCCATCGTAGGGGGAATCGATGATAATGCACTCATGGCCCTGGAAAATGGCTTTGAGAAGCAGCAGTTTTTTGGCCTGCCCAGAGCTGAGCTGGCGGTATCCCAGATCAAGGCAATGGTCCATCTGCCAGCGAGCGAGAAGTGGGTGGTTGAGATGATCTTCGGGAAGAAATTGCCGCGCCAGGGTCCCTGGATCGGGATAGTCTATAAAGTCGGTCTCATCGTTTCGCAGCTCTTCTTCGTAGATGTCTTGTAATACCGAAAAAGAAATCACTGCCGGATGTCTGGGCAGGATGCACTGCTGTTGTTGCTGGGCAAGAGGCAGGCTTTTTGTGATGAGTTGAAAGAAAGCATTAATCGCAGAATCGTTACTGCCGTAGAAGCACCAGGATTGTCCCTTCGTTGCCTCGAAAGAATCAATACGGAGCTGGGGATGCTGGAAGCCGGAAATAATCATTGTGCAAGAGGCGTGCTTGGCGGATTAATGGGGCTTTTTTTCCCTTCGTGATCCAAGGCCACATAGCTGAATGTCGCCTCGGCGACCATGGTGCTTGATTCTTTTTTTGTTGAGTGAATCACGGATCTTACCCAGGCTTCAAGATGCAGAGTAACCGAGGTGGTGCCGATTCTTGTCAGTTTGCCATAACAGCTGACAAGGTCGCCCATGTGTACTGGTCTACGAAAATGCAGGGCGTCAACGGCGACGGTGGCCACCCTGCATTGGGCAATGGTTCTGGCCATAATGCCGCCGGCAATATCTAGTTGGGCCATGAGCCAGCCACCAAAGATATCGCCATCGGGGTTGGTATCTGCGGGCATGGCTACGGTTTGGAGAAGCATCTCTCCTTGGGGGTGTTGTCGTTCTGTCTTATTCATGCCGCTCACTGTAACTGACAGCCACAGGAAGTGCAACAAAAGGCGGCAAAGAAAGATTGTCGTGTTATGGTATTTATTATCTTTTCATCTCGTTGACTTTGAGGTAAAGAGCGAGCGCTGTCAAAAAAAATAAGGGATGGTGAATTATTTTTTCATTGCATCCTGCCTGCGGGCTGCGTATAAGTGATGCCCGGAGAAATTCTGTTTTTTGTTGATGCCGATTGGTTGTATAAGTATAGTTGTCATTAATGTCTTTTATTGTCGTATTGTATCCTTGCCTCCTGTGGTTTTTCGCTTGTGGTGCGGGTTATGCAGTGTAAATATATTCAGTGTGGATAATGATGAATAACGAGAAACCAGAGCAAAAGCCTTCTCTGTTGCAGAATATTTTCAGTAAAATTACTGGAAAAAAAATGTCCCCAAAAGAACGGCGACGTTTCAACAAGGCCGATATTACTGATGAGGAACGTAAGATTTTTGAGATCTATGATCAAATCCGCCAGGATCCTGAAGAGTTGACGGGTTGGGATTTTGATCGGGCCTTTGATTTTCTTGAAAAATACCCGGATTCAGTATTTGCCGAAAAGCTTAATGATCAGATGTATGGTGTTAGTGGCAGTGCGTTAAAAGGACTCAGCTACCCTGCAGCGGTGAAAGTTTTACAGCGTATGCCCGACCACCCGGGAACGGATGCCATTATTCGCGGTATAAAGAAGATGGAATCGGAATATATTGTGACGCTGCGTTCCGACGTTATTTCCTATATCTTGGAGATTCTTCCTGAACATCCTCTGGCTGATGAGTTGGCTACGGCCCTGGCGGTAAAAAACCTCACCAATGCCTATACCTTTATAGAACAAAATCCGTTACATCCGTGCACTCCGATGGTTATCCAGGCCATGTTTGATCGGGATGCCAATATTAGTACGCTCCTGCTGCATGAACGTATTGATCATCCTCGAGTTGATGCTATTTTTGCCGGGCTTTACTCTATTAAACAAGAAGCTGCTCAGGCTTTGATGCCTGATGCCATCGTCTTTATTCTCGATATTGCCAGCGATCATCCCTATGCGGAACAGATGTGCCAGACCTTGGTAGAAAAGAATTATGTGAAGGCATGTGATTATATCAAGAATAATGCTGATCATCCCTATGTCGAACTCATCGCTGAGCTGATTGGTGTGGAGCATCCCGATGCTGCAAAGCGGCTTCCTTGCCAATTTCGTAATTCGTGACGTTTTCTTGAGAAAGTATCTCGGTGGGAATGGTTTTCAGGAAAACGAGATTGTTGTCATTATAAAGATATTACGCCGGAGTGGAATGTGTCTCTCCGGCGTTTTTTTATTGGTGGTTTTGCTTGACTCTGGGACTGTTATTCGGGGAGTAGATCGTAAAAATAGTTGAGGATATCGGTACGGGTAACAATACCAATAACCTTTCCCTCGTGGACAACTGGAAGATGACCGAGGTCTGAGGCGAGCATCATCTTGGCCACCTGGGAGGGCACCGCATCAGGAGTGGTGGTGTTGATATCCCTGGTCATATATGCCTTTGCTGGTTTTTTCCAGTGTTTTTCGTATTTTAATTTCTTGAAATCCCAAATGACGACGATTCCCATGAGGGTATCACCTTCCATGACCAGAACACCACGGATATTTTCCTTTGTCATGAGATTATGGACCTCACGCATCGAGGTGTCTGGGGTTACAGAAAACACAGGGAAAGACATAATATCGGCAATATGGATCCTTTCGTGCTGTTCGTTCTTGATCAGAGAGATAATTTTTTCTTTGATCGATTCGGGGGTAAAGTCTTCTGTTTTGATGGTGGCTGAACCAGCTCCGGCATGGCCACCGCCCCCTATTTGAGACATGATCTGGCCTACATCAATATGTTCCACGCCGCTTCGTGCAATGACGGTGGCACGTCCATTGGTGATGAAGATGACAAAGAGGGCATCAACGTTGATGATGCTGCGGTACATCGAGACAATGCTGGAGAGGGTGGTGGTCTTTCCTTCAAGAGAGATGGTGTTAAAACCGATGTGAAAGTTATTGACGGTGATTTTTTCGGTTTCTTTCATCATCTCAAAGAGAATCTCTTTTTGCCGTTCTTCGTACGGAGGATTGAGAAAAAAACCGGCAACATTGAGATCAGCCTGGTGCGTGAGAAGGTAGCCTGCGGCATAGGCGTCTTCAGGAGTTGTTGATGGGTAAGTGAGATGCCCTGTATCTTCATAGAGCCCGATCAGCATCACTGTGGAGGTCAATGGGGTGAGTTTTATACCGCGTTTTTGCAATTCTCGAACGAGCAGAGTTACCGTGGCCCCGATATCCTCTTGAACGATGTTATTTGCTTCGATATTGCCGCCGTCGTGGTGATCCCAGAGATCAATGTGCAGATCTTTTCTGTCGCGGAGCTTTTCCATGCGGTCGAGACGTTGCCATGAGGCGGTATCCACCACGACCAGTTTTTCTACCTGATCAAAATCTACTTCGTTGGGAAGAACGAGGTCAAAGGCCGTTTTATGGGTGGAGAGAAAGCGTTGCACATTTTTACTGACTTCTTTAGGAATAACCCCGATGCTTCCCGGGTATAAAAGGGTAGCTGCAATGACCGAGGCCAGGCCGTCAAAATCTGTTTGTTTATGGGTGGTGATGATTGTCCGCATAAAAAATCACAGAGAGTTTAAAGGGTAGATGGGACGAGGACTTTTGTCCAGATAGTAGGGCATCATCTGGGCCGCGAGGCCGTGCAATGTCTGCTGGCGGTTTTCTGGAGAGGGGTGGGTGGAAAGAAATTGTGGCGGTCTTGAGCCACCGACCTTGGCCATCTTTTTCCAGAGAGTTGCTGCGGCATGGGGATTGAATCCTGCGCGGGCGGCGAGTTCAATACCCAGTCTATCGGCTTCACGTTCTGCGATTCGGCTGTTGGGCAGGGTGATGGCCAGGGCAGCTGCCATGGCCGAGCCTGCGACGGCTGCTTGGGCATATTTTGTGTCTTGGGTGGCTGCGGCAATACCGATCATTCCCACCTGGGTCGCCAGGGCTATGGACATCCGTTCTGCGGTGTGGTTTGCCACGGCGTGGGATATCTCATGGCCCATAACCTGAGCGAGTTCATCATCTGTGGGTTGTACCTTTTCAAGAAGTCCTGTGTAGATAGCCATCTTTCCTCCGGCCATACACCAGGCATTGACTGTCTTGGGCTCGTCGATAACACGGACGCTCCATTGCCAGTTTCTCGTATGGGGGTAGAGCGTTATTGCCTGGGCAATAAGGCGGCCGGTGATGCGACGCACCCTGTTTGAGACCCTGGCGTTCGAGTCAATGAGGCCTTTTTTACGAAGTGGTGCCAGGGTTTGGGTATATGCCAGCGCTGAGGCTTGAATAGCCTGTTGCGGAGAAACGAGCATAAATTGTTTTCTTCCTGTAGGGCTGGTGGCGCAGGCTGCGAGGAATAAGGTGATGGCAAGGAGAAAAATTTTTTTCATGGTAGTGTTGTTGTTTTTTTTTGGGCCTTTTTGGTATCCATGGTAATCACTGTGTGTTATTCTATTATAAATGTGAAAAAAATTATACTGGATTCAAAAAATATCTAAGCTGTGTTGTAAAAGGTTGGAGATTCGATGGTTCGCAAAGTCCTTTTTGTCGATGACGATCAAATATTGAAGTTAGTGGTTGAAAAACGTCTGGAGCGTCTTGCCGATCATTTTGAGGTTGTTATGGCCGGTGATGGTTTTGAGGCGTTGAAGCTTCTTGAGAGGGTTCCTGTCTCTTTGATCTGTCTTGATCTGAAGATGCCCCGTATGGATGGGCAAAGTCTTCTCCAACATCTTACCGAATATTACCCTGATATTCCAGTCCTTATCATTTCAAGTATGGAACCAGAGCTTGTTCGCCCTTTGCTGGCTCTGGATGTGGTTGTTGGATTTTTCCAAAAACCCTTTAATATTGAGGATCTTGGTGAAAAAATTATGGAGCTTCTTAAAAAAGAAGCTCAGGCCGGTATTATGCTCAATGTGTCGCCGGTGATGTTTATGCAGCTCATGGAGATGGAAAAAAAAAGCTGCACTATCCGTATGCTCGATAATGTCAGTGGTGCTGGCGCCGTTTTGTATCTTTTGCATGGGCAGTTGCTCGATGTTCGAATTGGTAAAAAGACGGGTATGGATGCGGCCTATGATATTTTCTCTTGGGATGAGGTGACAGTCTTTTTCCGTAATGAATGTCAACCGAGAGAAAATGTCATTAATTGTGAGTTGCAATCCATTATCATGGGCGCTCTCGCTGCCAAAGATGAACAGAATCTCTCTGAATTTGGTGAAAGCGAAGGGAGTCCTGTTGTTGGGCCGATTGCCGGAGACGATCTTGGTTTGCCTTCTGATGGGATTGATGAGGATGAAGGAAATTCTGTCGTAGTTCCTCATCTTAGTCTTGAAGTAGACGATGACCAATTAAGTTCTGAGAGTGAAGAAGCGTGTGAGTTTTTACGAGACGAATTGGGAAATCCCGATGGTATTGTGGCGACGCGTCGTGATGATGCCATGACCGAGGTCTTGACTCGGTTTAGTGAGCTTGGCGAGTTGGCCGGAATGGGGCCGTTGAAGGTGTGCTATCTTGAAAATGACAAGCAGGGGACTCTGTTTGTTCCGGGAGAGCCTCTTGTTGCCCTTGAGCTCAACGAAAATTTCCCTGTTGAACAAGCACTCAAAAGTATCCAGAAAAGAAAATAGCAATGGGATGGCGCCGTTGACGAAAAGATGTTGTGGTATATCAATTGTTGAATTGATAAAGTTCTTCGCCCACCTTGAATAGCCTTTCAGGCTGATTTTGTGTCTTCTCTGTTAAAACTTTCTTAAATAATACTCCGATGGGTTCGGTTCCAGAGATTAATGAGGCCTGATTACGCCGTTTTTTTATGCGCAGCGAGCTGCTTTGGGCCACTTTTATTTCGGATGTTTCCCGCGTGAGTTTTACGAAATATCGTGTCTCAAATATTGATAATTGATTGTTTTTTAAATACAATTATTCGTTAATCTGAAATGATGCTGTTTGTGCTGTACAGAGTAACGGTGGAAAAAGAGTTATCTGAAATTATTCAGACTCTTTTTCTATGGCGAGTATTAGTTTTTGTAGCTCGCTTGAGGTGAGCATCCTATCGAATTGAAGGTGTAGGGAGTAGCTATTTGCCATGGGATTAAAATCCTTTACGGCACGAACAAAACCCTGGCGAATCAAGGTGACCGATGATGTCTTGGTGGTGATGTTGACTTCTAGCTTTTTGCCAAAAAACCACATGGCATTTTTTTTCTGTGACGCATGGATAGCAAAGGCAATGCCTCCCAGAGAAATATCTATCATGTCTCCTTTGGCTGTAGGACTGATGGTTTTTCCTTCGCTATTGAGAACCACAAAGGAAATCCGTTCGATAAGGCGTTTTCTTTCGTGGCGGCGGCGGTTTTTGCGGAACTTCTTTAATTGCGAGCTGGTTGATTGAACCTGTGAACAGAAGTGAAGTAATTTGGCGTTCAGAGAGGGATGTTCTTCACTGAGTTCATTTAAGGCCTGGCGCGAGAGAACGAAGAGTTCCGTCCCGAGACTTTTGACGCTCACTGTCCATACCGAGGCCCCGAATATGGTCTCTGCTCCACTCAGTTCTCCTGCCTTTTTAATAGAGAGAGGCAGTGTGCTGCCGCCATGAGTTATCTGCACCTGCACCCTGCCGCTGTTAATAAAAAGCAGCATGGCCTTGTTTGCGCCCTGTTTCACAATCATTTCGCCGTTGGGATAGCTGTGCAGTTTCATCGCGTGGTAGAGCGCTGAAAATTCATCTACAGTGAGCAGGGTAACCAGGTCTCTCCAGATTTCAAGATGATAGGTGTCAATGGACGAACGTTTCTCTTTGTCTATAATTTCTGCGGCTTGTACGATATCGGTCAGCGCCATTGGGGCAAATTGTATCAGCCAGTTTCGTAAAGTCTCGGCGGTCTTGAATTCCTTTTTTTCAGCCTGTTTTTTAATAAGTTGCGTAATTGTAGTAATTGCTTTGCTGGTATCTCCCATGTCAATAAATGTTGAAATTTCAGCTATCTCTGGAAGATGCCTTAGCGATGGTGGCGAGATTTGGTTTGTTGCTTCTTGGCTTGTTTGTTTAAGAGGCGTTTGTTGCTGTTTGGCTGTGGACTCGCTTTTGGGTTGTGGTGACTCGGGGGGTGCTGTGTCTTTAGCCTCTTGTTCAAGCTGTTTTATCGATAAGGTGATTGCTTCACTGATCTCTTCGTGGAGAGGTGTTTTCGGGGTTCGGGTGTGGCGAGCAAGGAACCTGTTGAGTGGCGCAATGGCTTCACGGGTCTTGCAATAGCCGAGAGCCTCACAGATGAAGAGCTGTAGTTGTTCTCTGACGTGGGGTTTGAAGTCTTGTTCTTTTTCAAGAAGGAGAATGAGGCTTATCGCAATTTCTTTGTCGGCCATGGGAGCCAGCGCCTTGATAAGGTTTGGCTTGATGAGGTCATTGCTTTCTTTGAGCATCCATAATAGGGCTTTTTTGAGAAATTCTGCGTCTTCAAATTGTTTAGAAATTGTCGTACTGGCATTTTTGATCGTTTCAAGATCGGTGTCATTACGCATGCCGACAATGAGATAGCCGATGGCGGTTTTTCTGATAAAGTAACGACCATTTTCAAAGAGAAACTCTGATATCTCAGGGGTATCAATTTCTTTTATGGCTTTGAACCATTGATTTATATGGCCTATTGAGGTGTTGTCAGTAATGGGGAGTCCAGAGAACAGAGGCTCTCCTTTTTTAGAGAGCAGGATGACATCCTGGATCGAATCGAGTTGGGTGAGCTCTTTGAGGAAATTGTTCATCGAATGGTCTGGAAGCCTCAGTAACGCGTCATTTCTTGCAAATAAAAGTGATGTGGTAGACGACCTGAAGAATACTGTCTCTCAGGCATTTGTCTTCATCATATTCTGGAAAAGACTCTACCATCAAAAAGAATATTTTGAAAGCATCCCTTTGGCGTCTTGGGCATTAGGCCTGTATTTTTTCTTCAGTGAGCATGGTGTCTATAAAATCGAGGACAAACTGACGCTGTGCTGGGGTGGCATAAGCGGTACAGCCGCAGTGCAGATGGCCTTGGCTACGAACCAGGAATTCAAAGCGGACGCTTTTTTGTTCGAGCTCCACTGCTAACTGAAAAGGACCATGTTCTCTGTGTTCTTGCTGGGTTGCGGAGTGTAGCGTAGCTGGTAGTACAATCCAGTATAGCCCGATCATTGCTCCTGGGTTCAGGTTTCTTTTTAGATAAGAATCGATATTATCTCTTTCCATCGGGGAAAGTTCATCAATAACGAATTGACGCATATGGGCCCTCGGCGGCGGGAATGTTTTGGGGAAATTGTTTCTCGTACATTTTTTTGGAGTTCTCAGGATAGCATGGCTCAAATATCAAGGAAGGTGGTGTCTCTGTTGAGGTTCTCACAGCCATCTTTTTGTACCACCACCATGTTTTCAAGTCGTATACCACCCCAGCCAGGGATGTAAATGCCCGGCTCCACGGTGACAATCATGCCTTCGCGAAGTTTTTTGTTGGCCCGTGGTGCAACCCGTGGTGCCTCATGGACGGCCAAACCTACGCCATGGCCGAGGCTATGGCCGAAATACTGGCCGTATCCGGCAGTATCAATGATATCACGGGCAGCACGGTCTACTTCCTGGCCTGTAACTCCGGCACGGACGGCAGCGATTCCTGCCAGTTGTGCCTGGCGTACGATACGGTGTATCTTTTTATATGTGGCATCGGGCTTACCAGGGACAAAGGTTCGGGTCATATCCGAGCAATAGCCATTGAGTACCAAGCCCATATCAATGGTGAGCGATCTGTTGGCGGCTACCCGGCTGCGCGATGGCACGGCATGGGGGAGGGCACCGTTTTCCGCTGAGGCGACAATGGTATCAAAGCTGGGCCGTTCTGCACCGTGGTGTCGCATTAATTGTTCGATGAGGATCGCGACCTCGACCTCATGCATCTTCGGGGTGATTTGGGGGTATGCCTCTTGAAAAACCTGCTCGTTGAGATGTACTGATTTGCGGATTGCCGCAATTTCCTCGGCATCTTTTACGCAGCGCATCTCCTCAATGAGATCAACGAGAGGTATCAGTTCCACCGATGTCTTGGCAAGGGCCTTTTCAAGTTGCTGTACCCCGCTGTGCAGCATGTAGTGTGATTCATAGCCAAGAGAATGTATGCCGAGATCGTTGAGTAAGGTGGCCAGCAGTTGAACAAGACCCCTGGTATAGATTTCGACCGTGAGGTTGGAGACCTCTTGTTCTGCCTGGAGCTGGTAGCGAAAATCGGTGAGCAGCAGACCTTTTCCCGATGCGGGAATGAGCAGTGCCCCTGAACTTTCGCTGATGTCGTGGTCTACGGCGCTAAAGCCGCTGAGATATCTTCGGTTATGTGGCTGGGTAATGAGTATTGCGTCCAGCTTTCTCCGCTTGAGCCGCTGCTGCAGTTTTTTGATACGGCCGGTGTAGTTCATCGCTGATGGTGTTGGCTGTCGGCAAGTCCCAGCCCCTGGAGAATGATTTCTTTTCGTTGCTCAAGGGCCTGGATGTATTGCCCGTTGAGATCCTGAGACAGTTTTGTCACTTCTTCGTGGTATTGAGGGTGCATTGAGGCATTAATTTCGGAAGCATTAAGCCCTTGGGCGGCGAGTTGTTGTTCAAGCTGGGCCTTGAGGGCCTCATCTATCTGCTGGATGGCCTGTTCTTTATGTTGCGTGTATTGGCCGAGCAGTTGTTGCAATTCCTGACAAACTGGGTTGAGGTTTTGGGCCCCTGTGGCTGCGATGATCTCGAGAACACCTTTTAAGGCTAAGGCATTTTTTTCTTCGAGTATGGTGTCACGGGGAAGGACGATATTACGTAACAAGGTTTGGACGACGCCTTTGGTAATGGCCAGTTGTTCCGCGGGGTTCTGGTTACCAAGTTGCGGCATGAGTTCCTGTTCTGTGCCGTTGAGATAGGCTGCGGCAAGACGCATTCCGTTCTTGATAATATCTTCTTCGCTGTTGGTGCTGTTGGTACTGGCGGCGGCCATTTTTTCTGCCCGTGCCAGGACCAGTTCCATGGTGCTTTTTATCTCTGCCATAATTTTCCCTGGAGTTGAGGATTGAAACGTTCAAATGTACCGCAGGCGGCAAGGGAGCGCAAAGAAAAACGTCATGCTGTGCCGGGTTGTTTTTCTTTGTGATGATGTACTTGTCTGTTTACAAGATGCGTTGTAGCCGGGCGGCAAAGAATCCGTCGATGTTTTTTTCGGGTTTGGGGGCAAAACAACCATTGGCAATAAAGCGCCAGGTGGGTTTGGGCAAGAACTCTTCACAGCTGGTCAGGCGAAAATTGGTGATTTTTTCGAGGAAGGTGTCGATCACAGCGCGGTTCTCTTCGTATTCAAGAGAACAGGTGGCGTAGACCAGTATACCTTTAGAGGCAACGAGCCGTGAACCATGATAGAGGATGTCGAGTTGACGGCGTTGACAGTTGCTAATGTCTTCAGGTTTCCTGTTCCAGCGGATATCGGGATGGCGTCGCATAACACCCGTTCCTGAACAGGGGACATCAAGGAGAACCCGATCAAATTTTCGGCTACTGCCCAGGGAATACTCTTGAAGAGTTGTCGGGTGAAACTGCGGCACGGTGTCATCGGAATATTTACTGATATTTTGTGCAAAAAGACGCTGCCGCTGGGGTTCCGGTTCCAGGGCTGTTATTGCGGCGTTTTGT
>PDWI01006444.1_pt1 | contig 14695 bp, 14 predicted proteins | sample 1430891 | NCBI WGS metagenome assembly PDWI01 (sample SAMN01162508, study PRJNA174530) | Oral metagenome, whole genome shotgun sequencing project. | biome: Marine environment; feature: Marine mammal; material: Swab sample of the gingival sulcus; isolation source: swab sample of gingival sulcus... | reverse complement strand
TTTGCAAAAAGTGTTTGAATTAGAAGATATAAATGATTTACCTATAGCTTACAACATAGCTTGGTATGAGCAAAAAGCTGTAATAGTTTTATTAGCATTACTGTATTTAGGTGTAAAAAATATAAAATTAGGGCCATCATTACCAGCGTTTTTATCACCAAATGTAGCAAATGTATTAGTAGAGCAATTTGGAATAAATACTATTACTACTGTAGAAGAAGACTTAAAAACTATGGTAGGATAAGAGTGTAAATATTATTAAAAAATAATTATAAACTATAGGAAAAAAATTAAATTTATATATTGACAATTAAATAATTTATGCTATAATTGTTAATGATAGTAATTATCAATTATAAATAATTTATTATTTATAACCTCCATTAAAAAATAACTTTTATTTAAAGACAACGGTTCCCCCAAACCGTTGTTTTTTTGTGCTTATAAGTGTATACTATACAGTGTAGTAATTAATACCGATTCCTATATTATTATAATTTAAGTATGGATATTGTCAGATTTTGTACTTAATTTAGCTTTTGTTTTAGGAGTTAATGTGAAGAAAAGTTTGAATAAATCAAATAAAAAGTCGAGTAGAGATAAAAAGTTTTGGAATAAAGTAGCAAAATTTTATTCACCTGCTATGAAGAGTAGTGAGTCAGGTTATAAGGTGCTAGTAAATGAAGTATTGCCTTATTTGACTAAAGATATGAAAGTGCTAGAGATAGGCTGTGGTACAGGTCAGCTGACATTTCTTTTGGCTGATAAAGTGGATAAGCTAATAGCTACAGACTTTTCTGAAAATATGATAAGTATTTGCAAAAAAAATAATGAATGTAAAAATGTTAAGTTTAAAGTAGAAGATGCTCATGATTTAACGTTTAGTGATGATAAATTCGATGCTGTAGTAATAGCAAATGTAATGCATATAGTTCCTAATTCTGATAAAGTTTTATCAGAAATAAAAAGAGTTTTAAAAAAAGATGGTATACTTTTTGCTCCTATATTTACGACCGATACTAGTAAGTTTAATTTTAGAATATGGTTTTTGGAAAAGATAGGTTTTAAAGTGTATAAAAAGTTTAGTGATAAGCAGTACATAAAATATATGGGAAATAACGGTATAAAAATAATATCTGCGAATATGATAAAATCTGAACCATCAGATGAATGTGCGTTAATAGGAAGGGTTTAGTTTTTAGAAAAGTGATTTTTATTTATGAGTAAAATGACAGAGCCTATTACTTCTTTGAAAGGAATAGGTCCAAAAAGTAAATTGTATTATGAAAAACTTGGAATAACAACTATGTTTGACATAATAAATTATTATCCTAAAAAATATGAGCAAAATAGAGGTGTATCAAATCTTTGTGATGCATCTTTAGACGAAAAGCTTATTTTTTGTGTCGTAATTGATAGCATTCAAAAGATAATTCGTCTTAAAAAACTATCTATTTTAAATGTAATAGTTAGTGATGACAGCGCTCAGATGAAGCTTGTATTTTATAATCAACCGTATTTAAAACAGAGCCTTTATGTCGGTAAAAAAATTAATATTCGTGGTAAAGCGATGAAAAAAGGTGGTCAAGTAGTCATTGTATCCCCCGAATTTTTATCTGATAAAGATTTGGAAATCATTTTGAATAAGCCACTTGTGCCTATTTACAAGCTAAGTAAAAAAATATCTAACAAAAAGTTAATAGAAAAAATAAAGCTTGCATTTGATTATGTAGGTGATGAAATTTTGGACTATTTACCTAAAGAATTAAAAAATCAATGTGATTTGATTGATTATGAAGATGCTTTGAAAAAAGTTCACTTTCCAAGCGATTATGATGAGTTAGAAGAAGCTAGAAAAAGACTTATTTTTGATGAGTTTTTATTTTTTATGATGGCACTTGCAAAAATAAAAAATAGCTCTGGAAAAAAGCGAAAAAAATTTGTAATTAATGATGATAGTTTGGCAAATAAGTTTTTACATTCACTGCCTTTTGAGCTTACGAACTCCCAAAAGACAGTAATATCAGATATTAAAAAGGATATGTTTTCACCTTTTTCTATGAATAGACTTATTCAAGGTGATGTTGGCTCTGGAAAGACTATTATTGCTACTGTAGCAGCTTTATATGCTGTATCTAGTGGCTATCAGGTTGCTTTTATGGCTCCTACAGAAGTGCTTGCAAACCAGCATTATAAAAGTCTAAAAAAGGCATTTAAAGATTTTGATATAAGTGTGGCAATGCTCACTGGTTCTGTGAAAAATTCTGAAAAATTAGATGTAAAGAGTAGGCTTAAAAAAGGTGATATAGACATATTAGTAGCTACTCATGCTGTAATTACAGACGATACTAAATTTCATAACTTATCGCTAGTCATTACAGACGAACAGCATAGGTTTGGTGTCAATCAAAGGAAAGCGTTAGTTGATAAAGGTGATAATGTAGACGTCATAGTTATGAGTGCTACACCTATACCGAGAACTTTGGCACTTATTTTGTATTCAGATATGGATTTGTCTGTAAATAGTGATATGCCAAATGGTCGTAAGCCTATAAAGACATATTTTGTAAATACTTCTTATAGAGATAGAATATACGATTTTATAGCTGGAGAATTGAAAAAAGGTAATCAGTGCTACATAGTGTGTGCCAAAGCTACTCTAGATGATGAGAGCGAACTTATAGATGTAGATAGCTATAAAAATATGATAAGAGATAAATTTTCTGATGATGTAGTTATACAGTCTTTGCATGGACAGATGAAAAATAAAGATAAAAATGATATTATGAACGATTTTGTAAATGGTAAAATACATATTTTAGTATCTACTACAGTTATAGAGGTCGGTATAGATGTGAAAGATGCGACTTGCATAATTATAGAAAATGCTGAAAGATTTGGACTTTCCGCACTCCATCAACTTCGTGGTAGAGTAGGAAGAAATGATAAGCAAAGCTATTGTATTTTGATTAGTGATAGCGATAGTGATGAAACGAAAGAAAGGCTGTCTATTATGACGAAAACTAATGATGGATTTGAAGTGGCAAATAAAGATTTGCATCTAAGAGGGCATGGCGACCTTTTAGGATTTAGACAGTCAGGAATACCTACTTTTAAGTTAGCTAATATTTATGATGATATTGATTTGCTTAATTTGGCAAAAAAAGTTGCAAATCGTTTAATTTTAAGTGAAAAAATTGGTAAAATAGAGTATAATTTATTATGTAACAGACTTGATGTATATTTAAGTAATTTAGAGGAATTTATTTTATGAGAGTGATTAGTGGCAGTGCTAAAGGAATAAAGCTTATTTCGCCAGATAACGATAAGATTAGACCTACTACGGATAGATATAAAGAAGATATTTTTAACATAATAAATGTCGATATAATAGGTAGTAGATTTTTAGACTTATTTTCGGGTACTGGAGCAATAGGAATAGAGGCTTTAAGTCGTGGTGCGAAATTTTGTTATTTTAATGATGAACATAGTTCTGCTATTAGTATTATACAAAAAAACTTAAAAAAAACGAAAATATTTGAAAAATATTTAATTTTACAGTATGATTATAGTAAAGCAATTAATAATTTAAAAAATGAGCAATTTGACTTTATTTATTTAGACCCACCATTTGATAAAAATTTAGAGATTAGTGCTTTGAAAAAAATTATCGAATATGATATTTTATCAGATAGTGGAACTATTATTTGTGAGAGTTCTATCAATACTAATTTAGATAGCATAAGTGAAATGGGATTTAAAATAGTAAGAGAGAAGAAGTATAAGTACTGTAAGTTTACATTTTTAAAAAAGGAATTATAATGAAAGCTGTTTATCCTGGAAGTTTTGACCCTATTACAAATGGGCATCTTGATATAATAAAAAGGACGATTAAATTAGCTGGCTCGGTTACGGTGGCGGTGTTAAACAATCCTAGTAAAAACTCTTTATTTACTGTAGATGAGAGAGTGGAACTTATAAAAAAAGTTACTAGAGATATGCCTAACGTAAAAGTAGAAAGTTTTAAAGGTCTTTTGGTGGATTTTATGAAAAGTCAAGGCGCAGATGTTATAATCAGAGGATTTAGAACTATTAGTGATTATGAGTACGAGTTGCAAATGGCTCATATAAACGAACACTTAAATGAAAATGTTGAAACTATTTTTATGGTAGCTAAAAATGGTTATAGTTATTTGAGTTCAAGTATTGTTAAAGAGATTGCTAAGTTTGGTGGCAGTATAGATGATTTTGTTCCTTATGAAGTAGAATATACTTTGAAACAAAAATTAAATTTACTAAAATAATTAAACTATGGAGGTTTTTCATGAGTAATGAAATTACGAAAACGGTTGATGCTATTGAAGAGTATATAGAAAATTGTTCTAGCACGATGTTTGGTAAATCTATTAAGGCAGACAGTGAAGTTTTATATGATTTTACTGCTGAGCTAAGAAATAATATACCTAAAGAAATTAAAGCGGCAGAAATGATTTTAGACGATAAAGATGCAATCGTAGGAGATGCTAATAGGGAAGCTAAAATAATTATTGAAAAAGCTAAAGAGCGAGCTAAAACTTTAGTATCAAATCATGAGATTACTAAAGTTTCTAATGATAAAGCAAATCAAATGCTTAAATCTGCGACTATGGAGGCGGAAGAAATTAGAAGGCAGGCAAAGAGCGAGAGCGAGCAGATGATTATGGAGGCTAAGGAAAAAGCGGAAAGTATTTTAGGAAATGCTAATAAAGTAGCTACTGAGCTTACAGAAGGCGGGTATGATTATGTCAATGAAATATTAAATCAAGCACAATTAGTTCTTACTGATACGCTTGAGCAATCTAACTCGCATTATGTTAAATTTAGACAGTATTTAAAAAATCAAGCTGAAGTTATAGCCAAAAATAAAGGTGAGATTTCAGATAAAAAAAATAACTATAAAAACAGGATAAAAGGAGAATAACAATATGGCAAGTAATTTTACAAATGTTAAACCTGCGCAAGTAAAGGAATGGCTCAATAATGCAGATTATCAAATAGTTGATGTAAGAGAACCTTTTGAATTTGAGGAGGGACATATAGCTGTTGCTACGAATATACCTTTAGGGGATATTGACTCTAATCTTTCAAAATTCAATAGAAGTAAAAAGATTGTAGTGGTATGTAGGTCTGGAGTAAGGAGTACGTCAGCGGCGAATAAGCTTGTAACGGCAGGATTTGAGGTTTTCAACATGGTTGGCGGAATGCTTGACTGGCCATATGAAACTAAATAATTAAAGTTTGATTTTAGCGTGGAAAGTGAATGTTTTATTATATAAATTATTTGCTTTCCATAATTGACATATTTTTTTGAGTGAGATTTTAAATAAAGTAAAGATGATGGTATTTTAGAAGTTTAAATAGTTGTTTTTAACAGGCATCTGAAAGTCATCGTTTTGGAAATGGTGATAAATATGTATATTGTGTTAGGAGTAGCTGTAGTTATAATCATCGTTTATGTTTTGATGAGAAATAAAAGTGGTGCGACTTATGAAAATGTTACGCCAGAAGTAGTAAAAGGTTTATTAAATGATAAAGATTATCAATTTATTGATGTAAGAGAACCTTTTGAGTATGCTGCTGGTCATATAAAAAAGGCTATAAACATACCTTTAGGAATTATAGATAACAATTTAGGGAAAATTAATAAGGATAAAAAAATAGTTTTTATTTGTAAATCTGGTGGCAGAAGTAGTATGGCATCTAAAAAGGTTTCAAAACTTGGATATGATGTTTATAATATGACAGGTGGTATGAACGCTTGGACATATGATGTAAAGAAGAAGTAAAAAAAACAAGAAGATAGATTACTATCTTTTGATACAGATAAGAATAGAGTAACTTATCTGGTTTGTGTTACATAAAGATATATTTTGGTGTAGATTGAATAATGATTATTGTTTAATTTATATGATTTATTTGAGTTGTAAAAACTTATAAATTTAAAAGGGTTTAAAGGTTAAAGGTTAGGTTATCCATTAAGAAAACGGGTGATAAAACATATGAGTATATTTATTGGTGCGATTTTAGGGTATTTGATTGGTTGTTTTCAGACCTCATTTATTTTAGGTAAGCTTTTTAAACATATAGATATTAGAAAATATGGCAGTGGAAATGCTGGTTCTACTAATGCTTTTAGAGTTATGGGAGCAAAGTATGGAATACTTACATTTATAGGTGATGCGGGTAAAAGTATACTTGCTTACTCACTTAGTATGTATTTTACTAATAACGATGTAATTACGTCATTTATAGTAGGTTTTTTTGTAGTTATTGGTCATGACTGGCCTATATTTTTGAAGTTTAAAGGTGGAAAAGGAATAGCATCTACGATAGGTTTAATTTTTGCATATGATTATAGAGTAGGACTTGTATTGCTTATTATAGCTATAATTATCGGATATATTTTCAAATATGTTTCGGTCAGTTCTATGATACTTACTGCCTTATTCCCTATAGCGCTTTTAATTTTAAAAGAGGATATGATTTTAGTAGCTATAGCAACTATATTGTTTCTGATTGCTGTATATAGACATAGAAGCAATATAAAAAGGATTTTAAATGGTAAAGAACCAAAAATAAAAGTGGGCAGTAATAAAAATGGCGGTAAATAATAAAAATAATAGAAGTAAAAACAGTAGTAGAACTAGTAAGAAAAATAGTGGTAATAGAGTTCAAAAGACTGCTAGGCCGAAAAAGAGAAGTACTAGTACTACTAGAGGTAGTAATAGGGTTAATAGAAAAAGTAAACAACCAAAACATTTAAAAGAAATCGCTTTGATTTCTCTGTTTGTAGTATCTGTATTTTTGATATTTTCTTTGTATTTTGATTTAGGTGGTAAGTTAGGTAGATGGATAAGCGGCATAACTTTTGGAGCATTTGGTTTAGCAGCTTATTTAGTGCCTTTATATTTCTTATTTTTATCAATCTATAAGCTACTGAAAAAATCAAAAAAACAAGAGGTAACTGTTGTAAACAATAAATTTATGATATCATTTTTATTTATAATAATTGTATCTACGTTATCTCATATATACTATATTTCATCTTCTCAAATAAACAAAGATTTGTTTGATAAAAATATATTTCTTAATGTTGTAAACCTTTATTATAATATGTCAAAAGCTAGCAAAACTTTTGGTGGTATAATAGGTGGTATTTTAGGTGATTCTTTAGTTATGTTGCTTGGTAAAGTAATAGCTAATTTATTTTTAATAGCTGTGTTAATTATTATTTTCATACTAGTAACTGAGAAGTCATTTATAAACATTTTGGCTATGTTTGGAAGTAAAGTTAAAGAGCAAGGTTCGAAAGCTAATGATAAAATAAAAGAAATAAAAGCTAATAAACAAGAAAAAGTAAAAGATGAAAATATAAAAACTGAAAAAGTAAAAAAAGTTAAAAAAGAGCTTACAGCCGATAAAATTAAAAAGAAATTATCGGTAAATCCATTCGAGAAGTTTAAATTTAAAAAGAATAAAAAATCTACTATACCTAATCATATAATATCACCACAAGATACTGCTGGTAGCGGTGATAGCAAAGATATACCTAAAGAAATGTATGTCAATGCGATACTTGAAGATGGTGTTGTTAAGTGGGAATTTACAGGAAATAAAGAAGAAGAACCAGATTATGAAGTTATAGGTAAAGAAAATAATTCTGAGCAGGTTAATGCTGAACAAAATGAAGAAATTTCTGAAGTTAAATCTGAAAACAATGAAATTAATAATATGAACATTGAAAGTGAAAATCTTGAAGATAAGTCTGAACGGAAACAATCTATAGGTGATGAATATGAATTTCCACCGATGAATTTACTTAATTCATACGAAGAAGATAACGGCGTGTCGAGAATGGACGTTGAAATGAAAGCTACCAAGTTGGTAGAAACTTTAAAAAGTTTTGGAGTAGACGTAACTTTGCTTGATATGAAAGTAGGGCCTAGTGTAACTAGATATGAACTTCAGCCAAATGTCGGAGTTAAAGTTAGCAAAATACTTAATTTACAAGACGATATAGCACTTTCTCTTGCGGCTAGTGGAATTAGAATGGAAGCACCTATACCAGGTAAGTCTGCTATAGGAATAGAAGTGCCAAATGATAAGAGTAGTAACGTATATTTAAAAGATGTACTTAAAAGCAAGAAGTTTAATTCGCACCCATCAAATGTAGCTGTTGCACTTGGTGTAGACATAGCAGGAGAGCCTATAGTAGCCGATATAGCTAGAATGCCTCACTTATTAATAGCTGGAGCTACAGGTTCTGGGAAAAGTGTATGCATAAATACTATTATAATTAGTCTTTTATATAAAGCTAATCCTAACGCTGTAAAAATAATAATGATAGACCCTAAAGTGGTAGAGCTAAAAGTATATAATGAAATACCACACCTATTAATACCAGTAGTTACTGACCCTACTAAAGCATCTATGGCACTTAATTGGGCTGTTCATGAAATGAACGAAAGGTATAAGAAGTTTGCTGAGTATAATGTGAGAGATATAAATGGATATAATATGCTCATAGATGAAGCTTCACAACAAGAGGTTGAAGGTGAAGAAAAACCTAAAAAAATGCCACAGCTTGTCATTATAATAGATGAGCTTGCTGACCTTATGATGGCAGCTCCTAGCGAAGTAGAAACTGCGATAATAAGACTTGCACAGATGGCTAGAGCAGCTGGAATACACCTTATAATAGCTACTCAAAGACCATCGGTAAACGTTATAACTGGTTTGATTAAGGCGAATGTTCCTAGCCGTATAGCTTTTAACGTTTCATCAGGTGTAGACTCAAGAACTATAATTGATACTGTCGGAGCCGAAAAGCTTTTAGGTAAAGGGGATATGTTGTTTAGTCCTGTAGGAATGCAAAAACCTTTAAGGGTTCAAGGTGCTTTCGTTTCAGATGGTGAAGTTAAGAAAATTGTAGATTTCTTAAAAGAAGAAACTAAACAGTACAATGACAAAGTTGTAAGCACTATAAATAATAAAGTGGCAGCAGCGAGTTTTAGTGATGATAGAGATGAATACTTTGAAGAAGTTGTTAAGTTTGTAATAGAAAAAGATAGAGCTAGTGCATCTATGATACAGAGATATTTTAAAGTAGGTTTTCCTAGAGCAGCTAGAATAATGGATCAGCTTACGGAAACAGGAATAGTTTCAGATGAAGATGGTTCAAAATCGAGAAAAGTTTTAGTTACTCTTGAACAATATGAAAGTATGAAAAATAATAAAAATAATAGCGATGACAGAGAAAAACAAGAGTAAAATCAAGTTTGTTTTTCTGTTATAATATTTACAAAAAGAAAACAGTTTCACATATGGAACTGTTTTCTAGTACTTATTTTGAATTAGTCGTATTAAATTTATAGGAGGATTGTGTATGGCAGTTATATTAGATGGTAGAAAGTTAAGAGATGAAATTTTTGAAGGACTTAAATCTAAAATAGATAATTTAGATGATAAGCCGACACTTGCTGTAGTTATAGTTGGAAATAATCCAGCCTCTAAAATTTATGTAAATCATAAAAAGAAAGCTTGTAAAAAGATAGGGATTAATTCACTTTCTTATGAACTTGAACATAAGACGACAGAGAAACAATTACTTGAACTTGTAGATAAATTAAATAAAGATGATAAAGTAAATGGTATTTTAGTTCAGTTGCCACTACCTAAACATATTGATAAAGATAAAATAATTATGGCTATCGACCCTATTAAAGATGTAGATGGTTTTCACCCAGAAAATGTAGGGAAACTCGTTATAGGAAATGGTGGATTTAACTCTTGCACACCAAAAGGTATTATTTCGCTTATTGAACATTATAATTTAGACCTTACTGGTAAGACGTGCACAGTAGTAGGTCGTTCTAACATAGTAGGAAAACCGATTTCACTACTTTTGACTAAGAAAAATGCTACGGTAACTCTTGCTCATTCTAGAACTGCTAATTTAAAGAAAATTTGCAAGAACAGTGATATTATAGTAGCGGCTATAGGAATAGATAGACTTTTGACTACTGATTTTATAAAAGAGGGGGCTATAGTTATTGACGTAGGTATAAACAGAAATGAGCATGGAACTATTCATGGCGATGTTGATTTTATAAATGTTGAAAAAATAGCTAGTTATATTACTCCAGTTCCAGGTGGTGTTGGACCTATGACTATAGCATCGCTTATGGAAAATGTATTGCTTGCGTATGATTTACAGAAAGGAAATAATGAATAAAGGTAATGTTTTTTTAATATCGCTAGGTTGTGATAAAAACTTAGTTGATTCTGAGGTTATGCTTGGTAGCATAGCCTCTGCTGGATACACTTTAGTAAATGATGAAAGTGAGGCTGATTACGTTATTGTAAATACGTGTAGCTTTATTCACGATGCTAAAGAAGAAAGTGTAAATACTATTCTTGAGATGGGACAATTAAAGGAAAGTGGATTAAAAGGACTTATAGGAGTTGGTTGTCTTACTCAAAGGTATAAAGATGAATTGAGAGAGCTAATTCCTGAACTAGATGGTATGCTAGGTGCTACTAATTATGATGAAATAGTAGATGTTTTAGATAGAGTTAGTGCTGGTGAAAAATATTTTACGTTTAAAAATGTGAATTATAAGCCTACCGTTTACAAGGAAAGGATAAGTGATTTTACCAGTAAATATGGTTATTTAAAAATATCAGATGGCTGTAATAATAGATGTGCATTTTGTATCATTCCTAAACTTCGTGGTGATTTAAAGAGTAGACCTTTAGAAGAACTTGTAGATGAAGCTAAGAAGTTAGTCTACAATGATAAAAGAGAAGTGGTTATAGTGGCACAAGATACTTTAAAATACGGGCTTGATTTATATAAAAAAAGGGCATTTTCTGATTTGGTAAATGAAATATCTAAAATAGATGACCTTAAATGGATTAGACTTATGTACTGTTATCCAGAAGATGTTACTGATGAAGTTATTTCTCTTATAAAAAACAATAAAAAGGTTGTTCATTATTTGGACACTCCTATACAGCACGTTAGCGATAAAATTTTGAAAGCTATGCGAAGAAAAACTAATAAGGCTCAGATTTTTTCTATGATAAAGAAGTTAAAAGAAGAAGTGCCTGATATAGTTATAAGAACTTCTTTAATAGTGGGATTTCCTAATGAAACAGAAGAAGATTTCAATGAATTAAAGGAATTTGTAAAGTTAGGGCTTATAGATAAAGTAGGAGTGTTTACATATTCTAAAGAAGAAGATACGATTGCAGATTTATTAGATGGTCATATAGATGAAGAAACTAAAAATAAAAGACGTGATGAAATTATGGAAATATGTCAGTTAAATGCGTTTGACTCTAATAAAACTAAAGTAGGTAAAACTTACGAAATCCTTATTGAAGGCTTTATAGTTGATGATGATGTTTATGTAGGACGTACATTTATGGACGCACCAAAAGTCGATAGCTTTGTGTTTGTTCATAGTGAAGAGCCACTTTTGGTAGGTAGCTATGTAAATGTAAAGATTACTGACTATTCTTATTATGATTTGATTGGAGAGGTAGATTATGAATACACCGAATAAACTTACAGTAGCACGAATTGTTATGATACCATTTTTTTTAGCAGCATTATATTTATATTATGATACGAAACCACTTATACCGACAGCTTTATTTGTAATAGCATCACTTACTGATTTACTAGATGGATACATAGCTAGAAGAGATAATTTAATTACTGATTTTGGGAAGTTTTTAGATCCGATTGCAGACAAACTTTTAGTAATAAGTGCATTAATTTACTTTAGTGAAATAGGTAGAGTGGCAGGATATTTTACTTTTATTATAGTTGCAAGAGAAATAATAGTAAGTGGTTTTAGAATAATTGCAGCAAATGAAAAAATAGTGCTTGCAGCTTCTAATTTAGGTAAAGTTAAAACAGCTACTACTATGGTAACTATTATATTTATGCTTATTTTTAAAAATTATTTGACTATAGAAACTATACTAATTTATTTAACTGTTATTTTGACAGTAGTTTCTGGTGCTGATTATATAATTAAAAATGGACATATTTTTAAAGGCAAAATGTAATTTGGAGAATTTATGAAAAATTTAAAATGTGAAATAATAGCAGTTGGAAATGAACTGCTATTTGGTGAAACTATAAATACGAATGCGACATTTTTGAGTAAACAGATGTCTGTTTTAGGCATAGAAATTACGAAGCATACTGTTGTTGCAGACGATGAAGAAATGCTTTTATCTGCTATAAAAAGTGCAAGTGAAAACAATGATATAATACTTTTTTCTGGAGGACTAGGTCCTACTGATGATGACCTTACTAAAGAGGTTGTAACTAAGTTTTTAGAAGATGACCTTGTAGTCGATGATTACAGCTTAAAAGCTATATTAGACTATTTTGAAATCAATAAAATAACTATGTCAAAAAACAATGAAAAGCAGGCTTTAAGACCGTCTAAAGGACATTGTTTAGAAAATATTAATGGTACAGCTCCAGGTATATATGTAGAAAAAAATGGTGTTCATTACTTTTTACTTCCTGGGCCGCCAAATGAGTTAAAGCCTTTATTTTATAATAAAGTAATTCCTATACTAAATGAAGTAAATGATATGAAAATGTATAGTAAAACGATTTCTATTATGGGAATAGGAGAAAGCCTAATAGCGCAGAGGCTTGGGGAATTGCTCAGCAATGACAGCAATCCAAAAGTTGCTCCTTATGCTAGTCCTGGAATAGTTAAGTTTAAAATTACAGCGTACGGTGAAGATGATGAAAATCTACAAAATATGGTAGAAAATAAAAGTAGAGAGCTTTATCCAGTGCTTAAAGATTATATTTTTACTGAAGAAAATAAAAGCATAGAAGAAGTAATAATAGATAAATTAAAAAGTTTAGAAAAAACGCTTTCTATAGCAGAGTCTTGTACAGGAGGTATGATTTCTAGTGCCTTAGTAGATATTCCATCGGCAAGTGAAGTGTTTTTAAAAGCTAACATAACTTATAGCAATGCAAGTAAAATAAACGATATAGGAGTAGATGCAAATATTATAAGTGAGTTTGGAGCTGTAAGCGAGCAGTGTGCCAAAGCTATGGCAGAGGGTGTAAAAAATAGTTGTGGTAGCGATTATGGACTTTCTGTTACGGGAATAGCAGGTCCAGATGGTGGTAGTGATGAAAAGCCAGTAGGCACTGTATTTATAGCAGTTGCAAATGAAAAAAATACTATAGTAAAAAAATATAATTTTAGTGGTAGTAGAAATAGAATTAGATTTTTTGCTACTAGATATGCGCTTGTAAATCTTTTGAAAAATTTAATTAATTAGTGTGCAAATTGTTCTGTACTTTTGTTTTTTAAAGTTATAAAATGTTTGATGAGGGAGTTATAAAAAACTCAAACTGTTAATACTTATATTTTTAATATTACTTGAGAACGGTAAGCCTTGTTAATAAATTAAGCATACGTTAGCTTATCATGATGATATAGTATTAGTGCTTCCCGTTTTCAGTTCTCTAAAAAGTAACAAGTGGTTTTTAATTTTAGCTTAGTATAATAAGTAGGAAGTTTGAGTAAAAAATTTTAAAAATCCCCATTGAAACCGTTGACAAATACGAACATATGTACTATAATTAAGAAAAGCAAACGTGTGTTCGGCTAAACTTTTAAGAAAATGTGAGGAAGATATGAAAAAAACATCAAGTACAAAATTACCTAGTAAATCAGATAAAGAGGGAGCTTTACAAGCGGCTATATCTCAAATAGAAAGACAATATGGCTCTGGAGCTATAATGAAACTTGGAGAAACTAAAGATAAGTTAAATGTAGAAACGGTATCTACAGGTGCTTTGAGTTTAGATATTGCACTAGGAGCAGGTGGAGTTCCAAAAGGAAGAATAATCGAGTTATATGGCCCAGAGGCAAGTGGTAAGACTACGCTTGCACTACATATGATAGCAGAGGCTCAAAAAGCAGGTGGTACAGCAGGATTTGTAGATGCTGAGCACGCTTTAGATCCAGTATATGCTAAAAAGATAGGTGTAGATACAGATAATTTATATATTTCACAGCCTGATAACGGTGAACAAGCACTTGAAATTACAGAGATGATGGTTCGTTCAAATGCTATAGATATTTTAGTAGTTGATTCGGTAGCAGCACTAGTGCCACGTGCAGAGATAGAGGGTAATATGGGAGACTCTCATGTAGGGCTTCAAGCTAGACTTATGTCGCAAGCACTTAGAAAGCTTACTGGTGTAGTTTCTAAAACTAAGTGTGTCGTAGTATTTATAAATCAACTTCGTGAAAAAGTGGGAGTTTCTTTTGGTAGTCCTGAAACTACTACAGGTGGTCGTGCGCTTAAATTTTATTCATCTGTCAGACTTGATGTAAGGCGAATAGAAACTTTAAAACAAGGCACAGATGCAGTTGGAAATAGGATGACTCGGCGCACATGTTGGTCGAGATATCGGCGCCGAACCGCTTCTTGAAGCGCTGCACGAACGCGTTGTTGGCGCTGCCTTCGACGCCCTGGAAGTAGGATGCAGCGGTCACGTGCCCCTCGCCGACGTCGAAGCCCATGGCGGCGATTTCGGCTTCCGTGGTGGTCAGGCTGGCGATCGGCGTCTGCTTTGGATCGAGCCCGACAT
>PDWI01006443.1_pt1 | contig 14695 bp, 10 predicted proteins | sample 1430891 | NCBI WGS metagenome assembly PDWI01 (sample SAMN01162508, study PRJNA174530) | Oral metagenome, whole genome shotgun sequencing project. | biome: Marine environment; feature: Marine mammal; material: Swab sample of the gingival sulcus; isolation source: swab sample of gingival sulcus... | reverse complement strand
TACGCAGCTTAGAGCGTTGTCTGGTCTATAGTATCAATAACATCATAAGCATAGCGTGCTATTGTAATTTTGTTTTCCTACAAAAAATTGACACTATCCTTTGCGCTGTCCAGCTTGACAAAAGGCACAAAAATATTATACTAATACATAGACTTTGCAGCTTTTTTAGTTGCTGAATGAGGAGAAAACTATGAGAATGTCAAAATTATACGCGCCGACGTTGCGCGAAGTACCCAATGAGGCTGAGCTGATCAGCCATCAATTATTATTGCGTGCCGGCATGGTGCGCATGTTGGCTGCCGGTATTTACACCTATTTGCCATTGGGCTTAAAAGTAATTAAAAAAATTGAACAGATTGTGCGCGAAGAAATGGATGCAATCGATTCACAAGAGACCTTGATGTCAGCGCTTTTGCCGGCAGAGTTGTGGCAAGAAAGTGGGCGTTGGGATAAATTTGGCCCCGATATGTTTAAGTTAAAAGACCGCCATAATCGCGATTTTTGCCTTGGTCCGACCCATGAAGAAATCTTTACCAATATCGTGCGCTATGAGGTCAAGTCATATAAACAATTGCCGCTTAGCCTCTATCAAATACAAACTAAATATCGCGACGAAAAACGCCCGCGCTTTGGCTTGATGCGCGGTCGCGAATTTATTATGAAAGACGCCTATACCTTTGATAGAGACGCCGCTGCAATGAAAGCATCTTACGACTTGATGGCCGAGGCCTACCGTAAGATTTTTGAGCGCTGTGGTCTTAAATTTAAAATTGTTGAAGGCGATCCCGGCGCCATGGGCGGCAGTGGTTCGCATGAATTTATCGCTTTATCAGATATGGGTGAATCGCAAATTATCTATTGTGATGCCTGTGATTATGCCGCTACAGATGAGGAGGCGGTCGTCGCATATAAAATTGCCGATGACAGTACATTGTTAGCTACTGAAAATGTCAGCACGCCCAATATTAAAACAATTGAAGAATTGTGTCAGTTTTTTAAGTTAGAGGGCAGTGCATTTGCCAAAATGGTGCTCTATAAGGTTGAGCAGCAAGTAATTGCTGTCATGATACCGGGTAATCGCGAAATTAATCCGATTAAATTGATCAATTATTTAGGCATCGGCGAGCACGAGCTGGAGATGGCTGATGAAGAAACGGTCAAACGCGTCACAGTTGCTGAAGTTGGTTTTGCCGGCCCGATTGGTCTCGACAAGTCGGTTAGATTAATCGTTGATCAGCGCATTACCACAATGAAAAACTTTATTGTCGGCGCCAATCAAACCGATTATCATATCAAAAATGTCAATTATGGTCGCGATTTTGAAGGTGAAGTCGTCACTGATTTACTGATGGCTGTCGCCGGCGACCAGTGCCCGAAATGTGCTGCTGCAATGGCGGTTGACCGCGGCAATGAGGTTGGCAATATCTTTCAGTTGGGTCTTAAGTATTCCAAGGCGATGAACGCTACCTATTTGGATGAAAACGGCAAGGAACAATACATTTATATGGGCTCGCACGGCGTCGGTGTATCGCGAACGATGGCAGCCATTATCGAGCAGTACCATGATGAATACGGCATTATTTGGCCGCTGGCTGTAGCGCCTTATCAGGTGATTATCACCGTTGTCAATGCCAAAAAAGAAGAACAGCTGGCATTGGGCTTTGAAATATACGAAACCTTAAAAGGGCAGGGCATCGATGTTTTAATTGACGATCGCAAAGAGCGCGCCGGCGTTAAATTTAAGGACGCCGAACTAATTGGCATTCCCTTGGCAATCAATGTCGGCAAGCGTGCGGCAGAGAATATTGTCGAGTTCAAACTGCGCATTGAAGCCGAAAAAGTAGAATTGCCTGTCGATCAGGCTATTCAACGCGTTGTGGAGCTAGTCAATGAAAAATGCTAAAACACTATTTTATGTGACGCGTCATGGTCAAACCGAATGGAATTTAAATCGGCGCGCCCAAGGCCATCTCGATTCACCCTTGACCGACTTGGGTCGACAACAAGCTGCCAAACTAGGCGACCGGATAAAAGATATTGATTTTGATATTGCCTATTGCAGTAGCAGTGGTCGCACTTTACAGACGACGCAAATTGCGCTGGGTGGTCGCAAGGTTGAGATTATTCAGCGCGATCAACTGCGCGAACTCAACTTTGGCGATTGGGAGGGCAAGACATGGCAAGAAATTGAGGCGACTAATCCGGAGCAACTCTATAATTTATGGAAAGACCCGGCCAATTATCAGCCGCAAAACGGCGAAAGCATTGACCAACTCATCACGCGAATAAAGGCTGAGTTTAGACGCATCGCCGAAAAACACCTCGGTCAAACCGTCTTTGTGGCGGTGCACGGTGGCGTCGTAAAATCGTTGATGTATGCTTATCAGCATGGCGTATTAAAAGAGTTTTGGACCAGTGAGCCCTATGCACATTCAGCCAGTTTGTCAATTTTAACTTATCAAAATGGTCAATTTAGCTTTGATTTGCTGCCCGATGCCAAGCATTTAGAGATAGATTAGTTACCATTTGCAATTTCTTAAGACTATTGATATAATATAATTATAGTTTATCTTCGGAATAACTATAATATAATATAGAAATAGTCGTAAGGGGGGGCAAAAATGTCTATTGTTAGCAATGAACAAATTATTAAGGCAATTAGACAGTATAATCCGTGGTGGCAGAATATTGCCAGTATAAAAGAAAAAAGCAAAGCACATAAGAGAAACGCCTATTACAGCGCCATAAAAGTATTGATGCATCAAACAATTAAGCGATTTGTCGTGCTATCCGGTGCGCGACGCGTTGGTAAGACGACAATTATCTATCAAATGATTGAAAACTTAATTGAAAATGGCGTTAATCCCAAAAATATTTTTTATATATCGTTTGATAATCCACTTATTAAAACTAAGACTGTCGATACGATAATTTCAATTTATCAAACACTATATCCGCTTGAGGGCACTAAGTACATATTTTTTGATGAAATACAGTACACAGATAATTGGGAATTATGGATGAAGGTCATTTATGACACGCATCCCGATATTCGCCTTACAGCAACCGGTTCGGCCAGTCCGATAATTGAAAAGGGTGCTGCTGATAGCGGTACGGGTCGTTGGCGTGTCTTGCGGATTCCGACCCTGTCGTTCTACGAATACTGTGAGCTGCTCGACATTGCTAAACCGCCAATTTCTCAAAAGATTTATCTGTCAGATTATGCAAAAATTGCAGAACATGAGTTAGCAGATTTAACTGCTCACTTTGAGTATATGACAGCACACTTTAATCGCTACTTGACAGTAGGGGGCTTTCCTGAGTTGGCGCTGGCCGATGATGATGCCTATGCACAAAGCATTTTGCGAGAAGATGTTGTCGACAAAGTCATCAAGCGTGACGTTTTAACGCTTTTTAATATTCGCAATCCCATTCTGATGGAAAAGTTATTTTTGTATTTGTGCATGAATACAACCGAAATATTTAGCGCCAGTACAGCAGCAAAAGAGTTGGATAATACCTCTGTTTTGACAATTGAAACTTATATTAAAGCACTTGAAATGTCGAATTTAATATATGTGGCAAAGCCTATTAATGTTGCCAGTAAAGGCGCATTAAAAGGTAAGCCCAAAATATTTATTGCCGATTCGGCGATTCGCAATGCTGTTTTAATGATAGACGATGTGCTTGCTGACGAAGTGGCACTTGGCAAAATGGTTGAAATGACGGTCTATAAACAACTTCACTCATTTTACCAAGGTACTGCCGTACAACTTGGCTACTTCAGAAAGGCAAAAGACAATCAAAAAGAGGTCGATATCGTCGTTAAACTGCCAAGCTCTAAACTACTTTTTGAAGTCAAGTATAGAAACCACTCGCAGATACCCGAATCGGCCGCTTTGGTAGAATTATTAAAAGATAAAAGTACTAACGCCGGTGCAGCATTTTTGATAACAAAAAAACTAAGTGATTGTGGCAAAGCAAGTCACAAGACGATGCTGCCAATAATAAAAGTGCCTGCTCTGGTTTTCCTCTACATGCTGGGCTGGGAAGAAGCAGACACCTTAAAAGGCAAAATATAACTGTTACTGTAGTTTGTTAGCCAAATTTAACTTTATTTGTCGCCGTTGGCTGATTGGGTGCCGTGACAATCTCGACAATTTTTATGGTTTGATTTGGCTTGGCGATATTGCTGTAACTTATCTTTTTTAAGCCGGCCTTTGTCAACTTAAAGACAATAAGAAAACTGATGAGCTGAGCGATAAACGGCACATACCTACCTAAACTTAACAGTTGCACACTGAACAGATAATAGACAACAAGCATGCTGATAAAGCCAAGCGCGACCGGAATAACGTGCTCTTTGGCAGATAATACGATATCGATAAAGTCGGGCATATTAATGACGACTTTGTCACCAACTTTGGCGCCGATCTGATTGTCGGCGCTAACGTTTCTTTGCATCTCATCCTGAGATAGTTTGCGGGCGCTTCAACCGACGCAGGCAGGGCTTAATTGATAGCGAACGACTGCATTATCACCTGATGTTTCAATAACGGTTGCGTTGTATTTCATAAATTCCTCATTTCTTTAATCGTTAAAATCCTTTATTTCCATATTTCCCATATCGGGCTCAAAAATTGTAAAGGCGTCAAAACCCTCGTTTTTGATGCGATCAACTTGCTTGCCAAATTTTTTCTTCTTTAAGAACACCGAAACGATTGAATAGGTTTCACGCAGTGCAATCGAGTGATTTATTACTGCGGTTAAATCGTCACTTTCCTGATAGAAGAGGGCAAGTCGCGTACCGCCCGGCACTTCAAAATTGCGCTCTAACAAGATGTCGACCAAGCGCTCATAGCCAATTGAAAAACCACAGGCCGGCGCATCGACGCCGCTTAGCTTACCGATCATTTTGTCGTAGCGGCCGCCGCCGCCGATTGCCAAACCGCCCTCGCCATAGTAAATTTCAAAAATTGAACTGGTATAGTAACCCATGCCGCGCACCAAGCTATGATCAAATTTTACAACGGCAAACGACTGCACGGCGCTGGTGACATCGATAATCGTTTTGATATTTTGATAACCCTCCGGCGAGTATTGCTTAATCGCTGCAAGGCCATTTTGGGCAATTGTATCGCTGATTTCCAATAGTTTATCAATTTTAGACTGCGCGTATTGTTTGCCAAGCAGTTCTTTTATGACGCCGTCTTTGCCAATTTTATCGAGCTTATCGAGTGTGATGGCGATATCGCCAAATTGGTTTTCGTCAAATCCGGCGGCCATTACATAGCCCTTTAAAATGCGTCGATCGTTGACTTTGACAACGAGGTTATCAAGCGCAAAACGACTGACAGTGCGTACCACGGTATTGATTAGTTCAATTTCCGTTAAATTGGTCGAATCGCCGATAACGTCGACATCGCATTGTACAAAACTGCGATAGCGTCCTTTTTGCGGGCGTTCAGCCCGAAAGACGTTGCCCATTTGAATGGCTTTAAACACAGCGGGAAGTTCGTTGCGATTATTGGCATAAAAGCGACTAAGCGGTAGTGTTAAATCAAAGCGCAAACCGAGGTCAGTTAAAGCATCTTCCGTTTTGGGCACTTCGTCTAACTTTAGCTTTTCGCCGCGTTTTAAAATTTTGAATAGCATTCTGGTATTATCACCGCCATCGCTATTGACCAAATTGGCAAGGTTCTCGATTTCTGATGTTTCAATTTCAGTAAATCCGTTAATTGTGTATTCACTTCTAATCACGTCCATGACGTACTGACGTAGGTATTTTTCTCTTGGTAAAAAATCTCTCATGCCGCTGGGCGGCAAATTGTTCTTGCTCATAATAGCTCCTTTGTGCAATAGGCATATATTTAATAACTAAAGTATACTGTATCGCTATCCAATTGTCAAAGTATTGCCGGCATTAAGGCTTGAATTGTATCTGGCAAGTTAGTATAATAGATAGGAATATCTTTTTTTGGAGGAAATTTTGACAAGTATTGATGCATTAATGCAGGCGCTTGACTATCAGTTTAGCAGCACGGCACTGCTTGAGTTGGCTTTGACGCACAGTTCTTACGCCAATGAACACGGCAGCGATGATTTTGCCTATAATGAACGGTTAGAATTCTTGGGCGACTCGGTGCTCGGCTTGGTGGTCAGCGATTATCTATATGCTACTTATCCGCAGTTGCCGGAGGGCGAACTATCAAAAGTGCGCGCGCTGGTCGTCTGTGAAGCGACGCTATGTCAAGTGGCAAAAGCGCTTGAGGTGGGTGACTATCTGCGTCTCGGTAAAGGTGAATCGCGTAGTGGTGGACGCGCCAGAACATCGATTTTGGCAGATACAACCGAGGCCATTATAGCTGCGCTCTACTTAGATGGCGGTATCGATGTGGCGCGCAGCTTTGTCTTGAGCCATTTTATCGATAGTATTGAGCAGGCGGTGACCGGCAAATTATTCAAGGATTACAAGTCGGCCTTGCAAGAGGCAATTCAAGCCAAAAACAATGCTGTTATCAGTTATCGCATTGTCGATCAAACCGGGCCGGCGCACGATCGTCAGTTTTGTGCTGTTGCGCTATTAGACGGCAAGGTTCTCGGCAAGGGTTGTGGCAAGAGCAAGAAGAACGCCGAGCAAGAGGCGGCTAAGTTTGCTCTAAAAAAACTCGATGATGACATGATGCCACACCATTCGATTGAATAGTGACAAAAATAACATTAAGCCACTCAAAATGACAGTCGGCTGAATAGTGACAAATAAAGAGGTATAAATGTTTTTAAAACGGATAGAACTTAAGGGATTTAAATCCTTTGCCGATAAAACCGTTATCGACTTTGGTGACGGCATTACTTGTATTGTTGGGCCAAATGGTAGCGGTAAGAGCAATATCACCGATGCCTTTCGTTGGGTGCTGGGCGAGCAGCGCTACAAGACCTTGCGCGGCAAACAGATGAGCGATGTTATCTTTAGCGGTACTAATCAACGCAAGGCACTTGGCTTTGCCGAAGTATCAATTATTTTTGACAACGAATCACAGTTTTTGCCAATTGATTTTGGTGAGGTCGTCGTCACGAGGCGGCTTTATCGCTCGGGTGAAAGCGTTTATTCAATCAACGATGCCGAATGCCGCTTAAAAGACGTTAAACAACTGTTTATGGATACAGGCGTCGGCGTCGAGGGCTATTCGATTATAGGTCAAGGGCGCATTGACAGCATTTTGTCGACCAACAAAGATGAACGTCGTCTTATTTTTGAAGAGGCGGCCGGCATTGTCAAGTATCGCACGCGCAAAGATGAAGCCGAGCGCAAGTTGAGCCGTGTCAATAATAACCTGGAGCGCATTAGCGATATTGTCGACGAATTGGAACTGCGCATTGAACCGCTTCGGATTCAAGCCGAAAAGGCTAAACAATACAAAGACTACGCCGCTCAGTTACGCGCTTTAGAAGTCAATATTTTTGTACACGACATCGAAGAGGCCAATCGCCAAATCGAGTTGCTAAAAGCCGACATCACGGCACGTCGTCAGCAATTGACCGATGATGAAACGCAATTGGAAAGCCAGTTAAAAAAGCTGACTAATTTTGATCAGACAATAGAACGCGCCGAAAATGATTATGAAAACGACTTGGCGACAATCGGTCAGTTAAAGGCTGATATCGCCCGCCTAGTGGGTGAAGTAGCAGTTTTACAAGAGCGGGCCAGCGCGCTGGCAAACAACAAAACAGCCAAGCAAACGCTACTAAAAAATAATCGGGCCGAGTTGCTAGAACTGACCGACCAACTAGCCGCAACTGAAACCGATTTGGCAACACAAAATCAACAGTATCAGAACTTGCAACTACAAATGCAAAATGCCAGCAGCCAATTGGCCGATTTGACGGCAAGGCGTGGTCAATTAATCGATCAGCAACGCCAAAAGCAGATGACGATTGATCAACTGGCTGATAGTATCAATCATTTACTGCAAGATAATCATCGCTTAGCAGCACGTGATGAAATTGCCGAGCAGCGTTTATCTGCCATCGACCAAGATATTATTAGTTTTCAAGCGGCAATTGAACAAGAACAAGCCCAGTCGGCCGGTTATCAAGCTGACATTACTCAGTTAAAAGACAATCTGACAACTGTGCTTGCAGAAAAAGCAGCCGTCAATCAAGAAATTGAACGAATCGGTACAACGATTGACAGTGCCGAAAACGAATTATATCACTTGCGCAGCAGTTTGGCTGAAGATGAAACGGCACTTGCCGCATTGCAATTGCAAGAAGCTCAGCACGAAGGTTTTTCTTATGCCGTAAAACAAGTTTTAAACTGGTCAAAAAAAGACGACATGGTGTATGGCAGCGTCAAAGATCTATTTAGCGTCGATAAAAAGTTTTTTACCGCAATGGAAACCGCCTTGGGTAAGCATTTACAATCGATTGTCGTAGCCGATGAAGATGTCGTCGACAGCTATATCGAACGCCTTAAAGCCGAAAAGGCCGGTCGCGCTACTTTTATACCGCTCGCGCAAGTTAAGCCACGCGAATTACCCAAGCGCGAAAGCAGCGCTGGCTACTATGGCTGTGCTTGGTATTTAATTGATTGCAAACCTGAATTGGCCAATGCCTTTAAGTTTTTATTGTCCGGCATCTTTTTTAGCGATACGTTAAGCGATGCCAAGCGCATCGCTAAAAAACTGCCAAAAGGGGCACGCGTCATCAGCTTGGCCGGTGAAGTGGTCCACGTCGGCGGTACTATTACCGGCGGCTCGTTATCAAAGCGCGATAGTGGGTTTTTGGCGCGTAAAAACGACATTAAAAATTTACAACAAAAAATTAGTGACAATCGCCGGCAACATGCCGAACGCGCTCAGTTTCGGCAGGCGCAAATCGACAGTTTAGCCGAGCAACGCACCAAATTAGCTCAGTATGATGCTAAGATAACGGCTTATAATGACGAGATTAACAGTTTACAACAATCGAGCGCTGCCGCGCAACAAAGAGCCGGTCAGGTTACGCAGCAGCATACACAAATCAGCGATGAGGCCAACGCATTGCGTGCTGCCAAGCAAGAGCGCGCCACGCAATTGGCTGATAACGAGGCGGCCTTAGCGGCAAAACAGCTTGATTTGGCTACGGCACAGCGTGATTTAGAGCAGCTATTAGAAAAAATTGAGCAACAGGTGCAAACGCTAACTGAGTGCGAAACGCATTTGACAGATTGCAAAGTCGATTTAGCAAAGGCCGAGCAGGTCGTCAAAAGCGTATCGCTAAAGCACACGCAATTGAGCGAACGACAAACGGCGTTACAGCATGCAATCGACAGTTTGACGACAGATTTGGCGTCTTATGATGAGACGGCTGCTACGATTACTGGTTCAATTAAAGCGGCTGATAAACAGCGCGAAAGCGCCGAACTTAAGCTAACTGATTTAAGCGATAAGACGACTGCCACGAAAACGGCGATTGAGGCTAATCGTCAAGCTCAGGTAGCTTTACAGCAAGAGGTTGAAAGCGCCCGGTTGGCCCTGCAGGATAAAAAGAATGATATATTTAAAATAGAACTCGATTTAACGCGTATCGAGACGCGCCGTGAATCGATTATTCAAAATTTATGGGATACTTATGAACTAAGTTATATTAAGGCGCTTGACTATAAGCAAGACGTCGACATCAAGGCATATGCCGCCGAAGCGCGCCGTCTAAAGCGCCAGATAAAGCAATTGGGCGATGTTAACTTGGGGGCGATTGCTGAATACGATACGGTCAATGAACGCTATCAATTTTTAAGTGAACAGCAAAATGATCTTTTGCAAGCCAGTGAAAAACTAACGACGCTGATTCGCCAAATTGACCGACAAATGCGCAAGACTTTTAAGGATAAATTAAATGAAGTGAACGGCTACTTTGGCGAAGTATTTAGTAAACTATTTGGCGGTGGTAGTGGCCAAATTGTGTTAGCAGAGGCAGACGATGTGCTCGATGCCGAAATTATGATACAGGCGCAACCACCCGGCAAAAAGTTGCAAAGTTTGGAACTATTAAGCGGTGGTGAAAAGGCGCTGACGGCCATTTCGCTATTGTTTGCCATCTTAAAGACCAAGCCGACACCGTTTTGTATTTTGGATGAAATCGAGGCTGCACTGGACGATGTTAATATTTATCGCTTTGCCGACTTTTTAAAAGAATTTGTCGGTAAAGCGCAGTTTATTATTATTACCCACCGCAAGGGCACCATGGAAATTGCCGAATATCTCTATGGCGTAACGATGCGCGAGCGCGGTATTACGACAATGCTGTCGGTCGAATTGACCGACGCACAGCAATTGCTAGACAATTAGGAGGCAACGTGTTTAAAAAATGGTTTAATAAAAAGCGTAAAGATGATGAGCAAGTTGACAAACAGGCTACGGAACAACAGCCAGAACAATCTGTTGAACAAACTGAAACAGAGTTGCAATCAGAGCAAACGAGCACTGCTCAGTCTGACAGCACAGCGGTAGAGGTGGTGCAGGATGAAAGTGTTACAACCGATCAACCGCTAGAAGCTGATACGGCGTCAACTATTAATCAAGCCGACGAGCAATTAAATGGGGCAGCAGTGCCCGAAGACGAGGCGGAACAAGACAATGCGCCGCAAAAACAAGGCTTTTTTAAAAAATTATTTCAAGGCCTCGGCAAAACGCGTCAGAATATTACCGAAAATATCGACCGTATGCTCAATAACTACGACGAAATCGATGATGAATTATTCGAAGAACTAGAAGAAATTTTGATTACAGCCGATGTCGGTATGGAGACTTCTTTGCAATTGGTAGAGCAGTTAAAGGCAGTTTTGGTTGAAAGGCGTATCGCCGAACCCCATTTGGTTAAATCGGCATTAAAAGATGTGTTGGCCGAGTTTTTGACAACAGAACAATCGATAAAAATCGTGCCCACTACGCCAACTGTCATTTTAATAATCGGCGTTAACGGTGCCGGTAAGACGACCTCTATCGGTAAAATTGCGCACCTCTTAAAAGGTGAGGGCAAGCGGGTCGCTTTGGCTGCAGCCGATACTTTTCGCGCGGCGGCCATTGATCAGTTAAAAGTGTGGGGCGAACGGGCCGATATTCCGGTAATTGCACACGCTGAAGGTGCTGATCCGGCTGCGGTCGTCTACGATGCATGCCAATCTGCCAAGGCCAAAAACTATGATGTTTTAATTGTCGACACAGCCGGTCGTTTACATAATAAAGTCAATTTAATGAATGAGTTAAACAAGATATTTCGCATTATTGAGCGCGAATTATCAAGTGCACATAAAGAGGTATTACTGGTACTCGATGCAACCACCGGACAAAATGCCTTGCAACAGGCGCGTCTATTTAAGGAGACGGCACCGATCAGCGGCTTGGTTATCACCAAACTGGATGGCACAGCCAAGGGCGGCTTTGTCTTTTCGATTAAGCGCGAACTGGATATTCCTGTAAAACTGATTTGCGTTGGCGAAAAAATCGATGACCTGCAGCATTTTGATGCCGAACAATTTGCCGATGCTTTAATGCAATAAAGCGGTCGCGTCCGGATATTTTTCCGGTAACATCGAGATGACAGTTATACTTTTCGACTGAACAGTTAGGTTTAATATTTTTTTAGAATTAACAAATTGTTCATAATGTATTAATAATCGTCTTGTACAATAGAGACAGTTAATCGATGATTAACATCTCTTTTTTCTCCTTTTAGAAGAGATACACAATACGATTCCCCTTTTTCGTATTGAAACATTTCGAAGCCTGTTCGGCTTCTTTTTTTTTATTTTTGCCTCAATTGTTGCGCATGGCTTGACAGGTTGGTCGCCATGCGCTATATTTATATTAAACAAGCGTTTATTATTAACTGTTGTGAAGTGAGAGGTCAGTATGGCACAAGTATTAAAAGAAAAGGTGCGCCGCCAAATTCTGCGGTCAGCCCGCGATGTGTTGATTAAAAAAGGGTACACCGGTTGCACGATGCGACAGATTGCCGAGGGCACTAATATTACGGTTGGCAATTTGTATCGTTATTTTGATTCCAAAGCGGCTATTTATCAAGAGATTGCCAATACCGTTATCGATAAAATTGACGCTGTAGTCGTGGCCGAAAGCGGCGGCTCAATTTCAATTAAATCGCGCCAAAACAACAAAAAATTTATACCTAGCAAAGAGACATTTAAGCGCATTGAAAATGGTATTGTAAATTTGGTGCCGGTCTTAGTTAAACAATATAGAAAAGAGATAATTATTCTGTTACATACTTCAAATGAAAAAAATGCTACGCCGGATGTGATTGATTTAACGGCCTGGGCCGGTAAAAATCTCGATTCCCTATACAATTCGTCGGGTATCGGTCAATACATTGCAGCCGGTGCGCTGTATACGATTGAACAGATTTTGACTCAAGAAAAAGATGTCGAACGCGCTACAGAACAAATTATCTTTGTAATTCGTTTGCTGGCTGCAAAGGGTGAAGCAAGGTGAAAAGGGTAACAATAATCGTGCTGATTTTGATGCTTTTAACGGCTTGTGCATCAAAAGACGATAGCCTAAATATCAAAGAAAAGTCGGTAAAAACGTTAATGCTACAAGAAGAGGTCTATCCCGAATTGTTGCAATATTTGGGTGTCGTACGTTCAGAAGAAATAAAAAAATACGCTTTCTTAAGTGGTGGTGTCGTCGAACAAGTTGCTGTAGCGGTCGGCGACGTCGTCGCTGAAAAACAGCTATTGGCGACGCTGCAAAGCGACAAACTGGACATTTCGGTTGACAGTGCCGCCGAACAACAACGCACTGCTCAGCTCGACTATAGTAAGGCGCAGCAAAGCTTTCAGTTTTACGAAGATTTATTACAGGACAGCGCTGCGTTATTGGCGGCCGGCGCCTTATCACAGCAACAGTACGATGAGGTTGAGTTAAAGCGCAATATTGCCCAAAAGGAGCTGTCTCAAGCGGCGGCGCGTTCTGAGCAAGCGCGCTTGCAGGCAGAATACAGTGCCGACAATGTCGATGATGCCAGTTTGCTTAGCGATATTGCCGGCACAGTGCTCGAAGTCAATTATAAAGCAGGAGAAATCGTGGCACCGGGCTATCCGGTTGTGCTGTTGCGCAGCAATCGCAATGCCATACAGGTTGGCGTCAGCGCCGATGACATCAAAAAATTAGCAGTTGGCGACCTGGCCGAAATTACATTGCCGGACGGACAGATCAAGACAGCGCCGATTAGCAAAATCCATTTAATCCCCGACAGTGGCAGTCGAACATATACTGTAGAAATCGCTTTTGACGATGATGGCAGCTTGCTATTGGGCGAAACGGTTGATGTGTCATTTGCCATTAGCAAACAACGCGGCATTTGGTTGCCGATAGCCACCATTTTAAACGATGGCCTCGATTATGTTTATATTGTCGAAGACGGTCGCGCCAAGCGCGTCGACATCAGTTTACAGATGATTTATCAAGATAAAGTGATGGTAAGCGGATTACAACCGGGCGACCAACTGGTGGTATCAGGTGTGCAATCGCTTTCGCCGGGTTATAAGGTAAAAGTAGTCGAGCAGGTTGAACAGGCACCGAGCCAAACAACTACGACGGGAGCAGACGATGAGTAAGCTGATTGCGGTTGCTATCAAGGAACGCAAGGTTACCATTTTGCTGTCGCTGTTTATCATAATTTACGGTTTATATGCCTATTATTACTTGCCGCGCCAAGAAAACCCCGATACGTCGAGTCCGGCGGTACAAATCGTAACCGTTTTCCCAGGTGCCTCAGCCAAAGATGTCGAACGACAGATCACTAAAAAGATTGAAGATGAAGTGGCGGCACTGGACGGTGTAGACTGGTTGCAGTCAATTTCGCAAGATAATGTTTCGATTGTATTTGCATTGCTGGAAAACGGCACTGATTACCAAGCGCAATGGGATAAACTGCGCATTGGCATCGACAATCTGGTTCCGCAGCTGCCGGAAGGTTGTGAAGAACCGGATGTTGATACCGAACTGACAATTAGTCCCGGCCTGATAATATCGATGTCGAGCAGTGAATATGATGCCGGTCAATTGGCTTTATACGCCGAACGTGTCAAGTCAAAAATTGCTGAAGTTGCCGGCGTAAAGCGCGTCAATATCGAAGGCGAACAAGAGCGCCGTATTACGATTACAATTGATGAACAGGCGCTTTATTCGCTCGATATCAGCATCGTCGACGTCTACAACGCGGTGCGTGCTCAAAATGCGGTGATACCGCCCGGTTCAATTACTACCGAGAATGGTAAAGTCAATTTACAAGTGCCGCAAAATTTGCGCAGTGTCGCCGATTTCAAAAATGTAATTGTCGCCGTTTCTGCCAAGACCGGGGCGGTGGTGCGGCTTAAGGATATTGCCGACGTAACATTTGAGTATGAAGAAGGGGCATTGTACTATACCAAAGACGGACGCAGTTCAATTATGGTCACCGCCATATTTAAGGACGATGAGAATGTCGTTTTAATCGGTAACGAGGTACGCAAAGTAATTGATGATATTCGTGCCACATTGCCGGCCGGTATTAAATTTGACGAAGTATTGTTTCAACCGGAAGACGTCGATATTGCCGTCAACGAGTTTATTATCAATTTGTTGGTGGGCATCGTTTTAGTTATATTGGTAGTATTGATTGGCATGGGCTTTAGAAATGCACTCGTCGTTTCGCT
>PDWI01006442.1_pt1 | contig 14697 bp, 9 predicted proteins | sample 1430891 | NCBI WGS metagenome assembly PDWI01 (sample SAMN01162508, study PRJNA174530) | Oral metagenome, whole genome shotgun sequencing project. | biome: Marine environment; feature: Marine mammal; material: Swab sample of the gingival sulcus; isolation source: swab sample of gingival sulcus... | reverse complement strand
CAGCCGTAAATGTCTGTTGAGTACTAATAGCGTCTTTAGTCAAGTCTTTAATCAAGGGATAAGTGTTTTAGTAGTGTTCTGATTTTAGCCATGCCGACTTGTAGGTGTTGGCTGATTTGCTCAATGCTAATCACTTCATCGCCATTTTTGCCTGCTGCCCAATTTGCTACTACTGCGCATGCGGCATAGCTTAAGCCAGCTTCTTTGGCTAAGATAGCTTCAGGCATGGCTGTCATACCCACTAAATCGCTACCATCTCGCTCAAGACGTTGGATTTCTGCCCTAGTTTCTAAACGAGGCCCTTGAGTGGCTGCATAAGTACCCCCTGAAACCAAGTCTACTTTGGCTTGTTCACCCGCTTTTAGCAAAGCTGTGCGTAAGCTTTGGCAATAGGGGTAAGTAAAGTCAATATGGGTGATTGAGCTTAAACCTTCTTCATGAAACGTCTGGGCACGACCGTAGGTATAGTCGATAATTTGGTCTGGTATGACCAACGTTTCTGGCTTCATTTGGCGGGTAATGCCGCCGACTGCTGCAATTGCCACAACTTTTTCCACACCTAGGCTACGCAATGCCCAAATATTGGCGCGGTAATTCACTTTATGTGGTGGAATATTATGGGTATAACCATGACGTGCCAGAAAAACAATACGTTTTCCACCCAGCAAGCCATGTGTTACTGGTCCAGAAGGTTCTCCATAAGGGGTGTGCAGCACTTCGCGGTGAATGACCTCCAGCCCGTCTATTTCAGTGAGACCAGTTCCGCCAATAACGGCAAAGGCAATGGCTTTTTTACTCATGATTCATGAATAGTCCTATTATTTTTAGTAAGTAAATGTGACGGTATCGGGATCTATCAGCCTCGCTGATCATGTAAGCAGCACCGACAATCTCTTATACTTCAGGGATTATTTGATGGTGCTCCAATATGATTTCAGTTTCATATTGCATCACAGCGGCGACCGCAGCTTGAAACAGTACTGTTTAAGCTAAGCTGGTCACGTCTTGAACCGCCTGTTGCCAATAGTCCTGTTCTAGTAACGCCGAGCGATTCATAAAGGGCTTACCTACCATACCCTCTAAGCGCTGAGCTGATCTTGGGTCAGTCTTCAATATATCCGCGTCTAGGATACTGATAACACCTTGGCGATTATTACAAGCTAGCACCATATCACAGCCTGCTTCCAAAGCTGCTATAGCGCGTTCTGGGTAAGAGCCTGCCTTGCTAGCACCTTCCATACTTAAATCATCGCTAAAAATAACACCCTCAAAAGCAAGCATGCCACGTAGTATGTTTTTTAACCAGATTTTAGAGAAGCCAGCGGGTCTTTCATCAACCTGAGTGTAAATCACATGTGCAGGCATAATGGCATCCAAGCCGCCCCTACGGCATAGCTCAGCAAAAGGCAATAGATCAGCTTGCATAATCGCTTCCTGTGCCCGCGTATCTATTGGAATAGCATGATGCGAGTCCGCCTCTACATAGCCATGACCAGGAAAATGTTTGCCAGTGGCGGCCATGCCTGCTGCATGCATACCAGTAATATAGGCATTTGCCAGTTCAGCAACGATATGAGGGTCTTGATGAAAGGCTCGGTTGCCAATAACAGTACTAACCCCATAATCTAGATCAAGTACGGGAGCGAAGCTGAAATCAATGCCTACTGCACGCACTTCTGCGGCCATTAACCAGCCTAAGCGTTGTGCTAATTGACGGCTTGCCAGTGGGTCACTGCTATACTTTTTGCCCAGTTCTGCCATAGCCGGTAGTTCGGTAAACTGCTTACGAAAACGCTGTACACGTCCACCTTCATGGTCAACTGCAAGTAATAAAGTGCGCGGTGTGTTGGTGCGTACGGCATTAACGAGTTGTGTAATCTGCTCAACGGATTCGTAATTGCGTGAGAAGAAAATTACACCGCCCACATCAGGGTGTTGTAGCAGTTCGCACTCTTCTTCCGTTAGTTGATGACCTTGCAAATCTATCATCAGGCTTCCGATTGGCATAATATCGACTCCCTCGTTACTATTTATTTCTATGAATCTATCTGTCGTCGTGCAGCATCTAATGAAGAAATTCGCCCCTTAGCTAATAAAGCGCGCGAACAAGCTGGAGAGCCATTTGCTTACGTGGCGAGTACATTTCTTGAAGTGGCTGAGCCGTCTATACTAGTGGGAATTGCTTTCTTGCATTGATGTTGCAAACGTGGCTGAATGAACGCGAGCCTTGCTTAAGGAAGGGGACGGCTCCAAAAAGTCGTGTAGAACTTCAGCCTTGAACCAAAGGTTCAAGTGGGTGCGCGCTCCGATTCATTAGGCTTACCGTCATGCAGTCATGCACACAGAAACAAAACATTGCTCCCCGGATAAAATATTAGGCTCAAGGATTTATCCATTCCATCACGAGTATCCCAGATAACCGTCCTTCCGATAAATATTATTACATTTGATGGATTTGTGGAAGGGGCGAAAATGCCAAACCCCGTCAACTTTTACGAGGACGGGGTTTGCTGTTTTGAATCGCGTTCATGGGAACGCCGAAATAGTTTTAGCGTACCGTAATAAACACGGTAGCGGTACTACGATGACCCTTGCCGTCGCTAATCGTGTAGGTAAAGGCATCTTTACCACGGTAATTGTGAGCCGGTATGTAGTATAAGTAACTATTCCAGCGGACTATCCAGCCATGTCGTGGATGGCTGCCGCCGGTAATGCTTAGGGTATCGCCATCTGGATCTGAGTCGTTACGGAGTACATTCAGGAAGCCAACACCATTCATATTGACCCGTAATGTGTCATCGACAGCAACAGGGGGACGGTTACTGGTTGTATTAGGATGACCTACAGTAATGGTGACAGTGGCGTAGCTAACATTGCCTTGCTGATCAGTAATGGCGTAGCGGAAGCTGTCCATGCCCTGATAACCGTAGTAAGGCATGTAAACAACCGTCGTTGCAGAACGTCGGTAAACCCAGCCATGACTTGGCTTTGTACCACCGACGATACGAATACTATCGCCTTCAGGATCACTGTCATTTGCTAGCAGATTGATGCTGACCGGCCAGTTAGCACGGGTTTGAGCAGAGTCATCTGTTGCTACAGGTGCTTGATTGCTAGAGCCTTCTGGTGGTTCACTAGGGTTGCGTGCAATGCTGACACTAACACTAGCACGGTCTGTTCCACCCTGACCGTCATCAACGGTGTAAATGAAGCTATCTGTACCAATATAGTCGGTATGCGGCGTGTAAATGACTTGATTGTCGCTGAGGCGGGTAGAGCCATGGCTTGCACCACTGACATCGATGATGCTGAGTGTATCACCCTCTGCATCTGTGTCATTGGCTAATACATTAATCGTAACGCTAACATTGCGAGTGGTAGAAGCATGATCATCCGTAGCAACAGGGTTGCTGTTGATGATGATTGCTTCTTTAACTGTAATATTGACAGTGCCATTAGCCGTGTTCCCGTTACCATCTTTAATGGTATAAGAGAATGAATCTGAGCCAGCGTAGCCAGCATTTGGTGTATAAACCACTTTGCCTGCAACGACAGATGTTGTGCCATGACTCGCCTCAGATGCTGATACTAGGGTCAAACTATCATGTTCCGGGTCAGCATCATTGCTCAGCACATCTATGGTAATAGCTGTTTCGTAAGGGGTGGTGGCTGCATCATTATTAGCTGTGGGTGCTTGATTGGGTGCAGCATCAACAACAACATTAACTGTTGCTGTATCAGTGCCACCCCTGCCATCATCGATGGTGTAAGTAAAGCTATCTGTACCTGAGAAGCCAGTATTAGGTATGTAGGTTACGCTGTTGCCATCGGTAATCACGTTACCATTGTTGCCTTGAGTCACGCCATTGATGGTGAGTGTGTCGCCATCTTGATCGGTATCATTAGCTAATACGCTAATCGTCACAGACGTTTCATAAGCCGTGTTAGCCTCATCCTGTAAGGCTTTGGGCGCTTGATTAGGGGCTACACCTATATTGAGTGTAACCGTTGCTGTGGCGGTATGTTCATGACCATCAGAGACGGTATATTCAAAGCTGTCTGTACCACTAAAGTTCGTCTTTGGCTCGTAGGTAAAGGAGTTAACCGTGCGGGTGAGTGTGCCGTTTGCGGGTTGCGTATTGCTTATAATGCTGAGCGCATCGTTATCCGCGTCACTGTCATTTAACAGCAAGTCATTGGCAGAGAAGACTTTAATGGTATTGTAATCAATCGCAATACTGTCATTGCCTGCAACAGGCGCTTGATTGTTATTGCTACCCTCTGGCAAAGGTAAATCTTCTGTATGCAAGGTGACATTGTAATTACAACCCAATCGGTCTGCATTGGCTTCATCGACAGGGTCGAAGAAGTTCATAACAATTAAATCGGCTTTGCCATAGTTAATACCATTTGGCTGATAATCACTGTCAGCATGCAATACCGTAAAGCCTAGAAAGCCTTCATGGGCTGCTGAACCTCGATTATTGTTGTAGCCATATTGAGTGTTGCCATTTAAAGGGGCATCTTGTAATAACACAGCCGTTCGATGTCCCCATTGGGATGCACCAGCATCTTCATAAATCCAACCATAAATAGCGCGTGCAATAGGGTGAGGGATTTCACCACTGGAGAATAGGGCGTATAGGTTTTCAGCTTGATTATTGAATTCGTAGCAGTTACCGCCAACATAACGGTTCAGTCTAGTATAGGGGGTGTCATCATAGTAATGTCCAAACTGATCTAATTCAGTCAGTTTTATGGCATAGTCTTCCGACATTTTATCCACGCTTGCCTCAACCCCTGCCAAAGGTAAACCCAATACACCTGGAAACATATTGGCACGAGCAGTGCGTTCAGCGTTAATCAGATATAGTGCTTTGGCATCGTCACTCATAGTATCCCAAACACTTTGGGCGGGCAGTCTCAGATCACCTAGTGTGCCCGTTGGCAAATTAAAATAAGCTTCTTCTTTGCGATGTGCATTGGTGAAAGCTGCTTCAATATAAGCAACACTGCTATCTGTGAGTGAGTTGAAGTTATCAGCTATGCCATCACCATTAGCATCCCAAGGAATTTGGTAGTCCGTATTGGATAAGTCATCAGCAGGCGCAATAATCGGCGGTGAGAGCGCAAAAGCTGGCACACTTAACGAAGCTATAACACAGAAAATAACCATTCTGAGATTTTTATAGCTGTGTGAATTCTTTTTGTGCATAAAATTACCCTTATGTTAGTTTAACATGTCGTGGGCAATAAAAAGTCCTCCATGAAATCTGGTAAAAATAAAAGACACTCAGAAGCCAGCTTTTATTGCAGACTCACTGCTAATTACGCAAGTATACTGAGTAACCTTAAATATACAAACTCAATAGGAGGAAGCTATTTAAAGCAGTTACCTGATTATTGCCATTCTTCCTGATCTGAAGTTTTGGTGATTACTTTGTTTTAATTGTTCAACAAAGTAACTTATAAAAATAATACCACTGCTTGTGTGGAGAATAATGTGCATTTGTCGGAGTCTTTTTACCTCTAATCACAATTATTCGGAATAAAAAATGGTTTTTATTAAGCAGTTTTGGTTGAAATAAAAGCAAATCGAATATTTTCTGATAAGTGGTTTTAAATAGATGATAAAAGCTTGTCTATTTTTGGGGTGGTTTTAAAAGACTGACTGGGGAAGGAATTAGCTGAGCACTTAAGCAGTGCTACAATAGCGAGCTAGATCATTTTCGAATAATGAGGTGTGGAATGAATCAACAGTTTGCATCTGATAACTACGCAGGCGTTTGTCCAGAGGCGATGTATTATTTTCAAAAAGCGGATGCCAGTGGACACGAGCCTGCTTACGGTGACGATGAGTGGACGCGCAGAGTCTGTGATCGTTTGCGGGATTTATTTCAGACAGATTGCGAAGTCTTTTTTGTGTTTAATGGAACGGCGGCTAATTCCTTGGCTTTAGCTTCATTATGTCAAAGTTATCATGCGGTGATTTGTCATGAGCTGGCACATATTGAAACGGATGAATGTGGTGGGCCGGAATTTTTTTCCAATGGCTCCAAGTTACTCACTGGTAAAGGCAATTTGGGTAAGTTAACGCCAGATATTATTGAAACCTTGGTAACACGTCGTTCTGATTTGCATTATCCCAAGCCTAAGGTAGTGTCGCTGACACAATCGACGGAAGTAGGTACGGTGTACACCGTCGAGGAGATTCGCGCCATTGCTGCGATTGCCAAGCGGCGTCATTTGAAAGTGCATATGGATGGTGCACGTTTTGCGAATGCAGTCGCTGCCTTAAATGTACATCCTTCCGAAATGACTTGGCGTGCCGGTGTGGATGTCTTGTGTTTTGGCGGAACCAAGAATGGCTTACCTGTAGGGGAAGTGGTTGTGTTTTTTGATTATGACATGGCAGAAGATTTTTCTTACCGGCTTAAGCAAGCTGGGCAGTTGGCTTCCAAGATGCGTTTTATCTCAGCACCTTGGTTAGGCTTATTGGAAAATGATGTTTGGCTATGCAATGCGCGTCATGCCAATGCTATGGCGAGTTTGCTGCATGAGCGCATTCGTGATATTCCCCAAGTTAATATTATGTTTCCACCTCAGGCTAATGCCGTGTTTGCAGCGTTGCCTTTGAGCGTGAGTACGAAACTTCGTGAGAAAGGTTGGCGCTTTTATCAATTCATTGGCGAGGGTGGTTGTCGTTTAATGTGTGCTTGGGATACACAAGCAGAAACGGTAGAAGCATTTGCTGCGGATATACGAGATTTATGTGCACAGCTAGGGGATTAATAGCATCCTTATCCTTGTTTAAGGCACGCGCCCTAAGTGCTCAGCGAAGGGTGCAGCTTTGATAAAACCTACTAGCCGCAGATTTTTTTGCTCTTTGCCAGCCGCATTAAAAAACACTGTGGCTGGGGGGCCAACCAGTTCAAAATGCTGGAGTAAAGCCTTGTGCTTTGCTGTATTGTTAGTAACATCCGCTTTGAGTAGCACAAACTGACTTAATGCGCTTTGTACGGTAGGGGCAGGAAAAGTATACTTTTCCATTTCCTTACAGCTTATACACCAGTCAGCATAAAAATCAAGCATTACGGGTTTGCCTTTCGCCGTCGCTAGGGTAGTTTGTAGCTCAGCTAAACTATTCACTTCGCGGAAATCGAGTGCAGTTGTATTAGCATTTGCTGTTACGCCCCAAACACCTTTTAAGGGTTGTAGCGGGTCTTGATTGCCCATAGTAGCGCCGACTAGCTGAAGTAGTCCCCAAGCTAGGAGTAATATGGCAGCACCTTTTTGGAATGTTTGCCAACCAGTTGCATTGGGCGCTAAGACGCTCATTGCACCTAGGTAAATAGCTGAAAAAATCAATAAAGCCGCCCACAGCATTAAGGTCATGGCACCAGGTAAAATACGCCCCAGCATCCAGATAGCCACAGCTAGTAATAAAACGCCAAATAGGGCTTTGACACTTTCCATCCAGCTACCTGCTTTGGGTAGGTAATGCCCCGCACCTGTTCCAATAATTAATAGCGGTACACCCATACCAATACTTAAGGCAAATAAGGCCATACCGCCTAGTACGGCATCACCTGTCTGGCCTATATAAATCAAAGCGGCCATCAGTGGCGCTGCAACACAGGGGCTCACAATTAAGGCAGACAGTACGCCCATAATGGCAACGCCAAGCAGAGTACCACCTGACTGCCGATTGTTCAGTTCACCTAGTGTGCTTTGCAAGTTGTTCGGTAATTGCAGCTCGTAAAAGCCGAACATAGACAAAGCCAGCAGCACAAAGATTAGACTGAAAAAGCCTAAGATCCCTGGATGCTGAAAGGTAGCTTGCAGGTTTTCACCAAACAGCCCCGCCAGAACACCGGCAATGGTGTAAGTTGTCGCCATCGCCAAGACATAAGTGAGTGATAGTAAAAAAGCGCGTCGAGTCGTAATGTTTTTTTGTCCGGTAATAATACTTGACAAAATCGGAATCATCGGAAATACACACGGCGTTAGAGCCAGTAATAAACCCGCTCCCAAAAAGGCAAGTAGTGTCAAGAAAATATTGCCATTGGCTAGGCGTTTGGCTAGTTGATCCTGTTCGGACTGAAATGCTGTGCCGGGAGCAGCATTAGTACTCGACTCAGTCGTTGATGTCTTAGAACCAGTCGCTATTTTCTTAAAATCTTCTGCTGTAACCGCTTGTAATATGATGCCTTCTGTCAGGCTAGTTGGGGTGAGGCTGGCAGTGTAAAAGCGTTGTTCAGGCGGATAGCAAACCCCTAGCTTTTCGGCACAACCCTGCCAGCCAATTTCAAGACTTAAGTTTTGCGGGATAGGCTCTTTGACCCTTAAAGGCAGGCTAACGTCAATTTGTTGGTAAAGCGCTTCAATTTTGCCAAAAAACTCATCTTCTTTGGTTTTGCCATGAGGTCGTTGCAGCTTACCGATCTCGTAACGCTTCTCATCCATGATCTTGACGGTGATTTTATGGCGGTATAAGTAATAGTCCGGCGCAGCTTCCCAGCGTAATAAGAGTTTTTCATCGTCGTATAAAGGATCGAGCAACTTGAAGGCTTGATCTGGGGGTAAAGGTTCTGCATTCGTGCCTTCAGCGGCACTGGACTGCGCTACATGACTAAAAGGGAATAGGTTGTCAGCCTTAACCTGAAGCGGCAAAGCGACAAATAGCCATACAAACAGTGATGTAAAGAGTAGCCAAGACTTCATGCAGTGTTTGGAAAATTGTGTGTACATAAACGCTCGTAAAGTAACAAAAAAAGCCAAAGATGCCCAACTATTGGAGCTTACTCTGGCAGAAAGCGGTTGTAATGCCGCGAATGCTGTGCTGAACATATTAGCTGGAAGTCTTTTTGCTTGGAGCATCCGCTAAGGTTTTGTCTTGTTTTTTGGCTTTTTTCTTTTCTTTTCGCAATTCGGTCTTAATCGCTTTAGCGCGTTTTTTGGCTTTTTTCTCAGCCTTTTTGGCGATTTTGATAAGTTTCTTTTCTAATTTTTTATCTTTGGGCAGCTTTTTGTCTTTTGCTTTTTTAGTATTTTTTGAACCAGCTTTTTTGTCTTTTTTTACTTTATCAGGTTTGGTAGCTTTATTGGTCTTACCCTTTTTCTCAGCCTTTTGGGCTGTCATCGCTGTTTCTAGGATTTGCAGTACTTCCATCGGCGTCATGTGCGTTAAAGCCTCAGCAACCTCGTCAGCTAGGGTTTTGACTTCAGCTTGTTGAGCGGCAGCAGTAGTATGAGCTTCTTCCATTACAGCCGCAGATTCAGTGTGGCCGCTTAGCTTGACTTGTGGCTTTGTAGCGCTACTTGCTTTTTTGCGAGTCGTGCGGCTTGTTGTTTTTGTTTTACTGGGCATTGCTTGGTCACTGTCAGTTTTTTCTACTTTTGGATGGGTAGTAGCAGGCTTTTTTGCTTTGGGTTTGGCGGATCCTTCTTCTAATACTTGCTTGGCACTGGCTAGAATAGCAGGGGCAAGGCGCTTGTTAACGCCAGGCACAGCCTCCAGATCCGCCTCATTCATCGCAGCAAGCTCGGCTACGGTATTAATATTGCGTTCCTGTAGGCGTTTTTTGAGTGAAGCACCTACATACTTCACATGGGATAGATCGTTATCCATCTTCAGTGTTTCTCCCTGATTGGAAATAAGTTGCCGATTATTATAAAAGTTTAACATTAGGCTGTGCTGAAAGTGCGATGAGTTTGAATAAAAATTAATCGAAATAATAAGGAGTTTATGTAAAAACAGTTGTAACTGATTATAGCTGGACTAATCGGCTGAAGCTGGTCTTTCTTTGGAAATAAACGCAACTCGCTTGGATCAGCATCGGTTTTGTGGGGCATAGCTTTGCAGTTAACGTCATTGCACTAATACCGACTCTTCCATAGGCGATAGGATACGTATAACATGGCATGGAAACCTATTGATTGAATGAAATAAAGCCACATAAAGGAAACCCGATGAAAATACTTGTCCCTGTCAAACGGGTGATTGACTACAATGTCAAGCCACGTGTCAAAAGTGATCAAAGTGGTGTTGAGCTGAACAATGTTAAAATGTCGATCAATCCCTTTGATGAAATCGCTGTAGAGGAAGCTGTGCGTTTGCAGGAAGCTGGCAAAGCTGATGAAGTGGTGGTGGTGTCTGTCGGTATTGATAAGGCACAGGAAACTTTGCGCACCGCTTTGGCAATGGGTGCAGACCGTGCCATTTTGATTCAAGCTGGCGATTCGGTAAATGATGATATAGAGCCTTTAGCCGTTGCTAAGTTATTGGCGCGTGTTGTTGCTGATGAGTCACCTGATTTGCTGCTATTAGGCAAGCAGGCTATTGACAATGACATGAATGCGACGGCTCAGATGTTGGCCGCTTTATTGAATTGGCCACAAGCAACGTATGCTTCCAAGATTGACATTCAAGGTGACTCGATTGAAGTGACACGTGAAGTCGATGATGGTATGCAGACGCTTAAGGCTAAATTGCCTGCGGTTATTAGCGTTGACCTACGTCTGAATGAGCCGCGTTATGTCAAGCTACCTAATATTATGAAAGCTAAGAAAAAGCCGCTGGATATTAAAACGGCTGCGGATTATGGCGTGGATATTAGTCCACGTCTGACAGTGAAGTCAGTCACAGAGCCGCCTGCACGTAAGGCGGGTATCAAAGTGGCCTCAGTGGCCGAGTTACTGGATAAACTGAAAAATGAAGCGGGGGTGTTGTAATGACTGTTTTACTGATAGCGGAAATCAGTGGTGGCGAACTGAGCCAAGATACAACGGCTAAAGCACTCAGTGCCGCCAGTCAATTAGGTGAGGTTCATGTTTTGTGCGCGGCGGGGAATGCTCAAGGGGTCGCTGAAGCGGCGGCCAAATTGCAGGGTGTTGCTAAAGTATTGGCGGTCAGCGCTGAGCAATATGAGCATGCTTTAGCCGAGCCAATGGCTGATTTGATTGTCAGTCTTTCCGGCGATTATGAACATATTGTTTTCCCTTCTACCTCAGCCGGTAAGAATATCGCGCCTCGAGTCGCTGCGATTTTGGATGTCATGGTGTTGACTGATGTAATGGCTATTAATAGTGCAGATGTGTTTGTACGGCCTATTTATGCTGGCAATGCTCTTCAAACCGTTAGTTCATCCGACGCCAAAAAAGTGATGACGATTCGTACTGCTAACTTTGACGCAGCAGCAGAAGGTAATCGTGCAACAATTGAAGCGCGTGATGCTGTGCAGTCTGAGCAACTCACTCAATGGGTGAGTAATGCGGTACAAGAAAGTGATCGTCCTGAATTGACTTCGGCCAAACGTATTGTATCCGGTGGACGTGGCGTAGGTTCTAAAGAAAATTTCCAGATGATTATTGATCTAGCGGACAAGCTGAATGCAGCTATCGGTGCTTCGCGGGCAGCGGTTGATGCAGGCTATGCGCCGAATGATTGGCAAGTCGGGCAAACCGGCAAGATTGTTGCGCCAGATCTTTATATTGCGGTGGGTATTTCTGGCGCTATCCAGCATTTAGCAGGGATGAAGGATTCGAAAGTCATTGTTGCGATTAATAAAGACGAAGATGCGCCTATTTTCCAAGTCGCTGATTATGGTTTGGTGGCCGATTTATTTGAGGCTGTGCCTGAATGGGATAAGGCGCTCTAATGCCATGCTCATGGGAGGAGATTAATGGAGCATACAGAAGAAGAAATTGAGCGCGAAGTGATGGAGTTCGATGTGCTCATTGTGGGCGGTGGCCCTGCCGGTTTGAGTGCGGCCATTCGCCTCAAACAGCTAGCGACCGAGCAAGACAAGGATGTGTCAGTGTGCGTGATTGAGAAAGGTTCAGAGATTGGCGCACACATCTTGTCCGGTGCCGTGTTAGAGCCGACGGCCTTGAATGAACTCATTCCCGATTGGCAGGAAAAAGGTGCGCCACTGAATGTGCCGGTTAAGGATGACAAAATCCTGTTCCTGACTGAAAAAAGCAGTATGGCTACACCCAAGTTATTTATGCCGCCAGCCATGCACAATGAAGGCAATTACATTGTTAGTTTGGGTAATTTCTGTCGTTGGCTAGGAGAGCAGGCAGAAGAGCTGGGTGTGGAAATATATCCTGGCTTTAGTGCTGCCCGTTTGTCATTAGATGAAGCGGGGGCGGTACGGGGCATTATTACCGGCGATATGGGCATCCAAAAGGATGGTACGCCCGGCGCTCAATACGAGCCTGGCATGGAGTTGTTAGGGCGTTATACCTTCTTTTCTGAGGGTTGTCGTGGCAATTTGGGCAAGCAACTCAAGCAGCGCTTTGATTTGGAGCAGGGTGTCGAGCCACAAACTTACGGTATTGGTATCAAAGAGTTGTGGGAAATTGATCCTGCTAAGCATCAAGAAGGTTTGGTAGTACATACAGCAGGCTGGCCATTGCCGATGGATACTTATGGTGGTTCTTTCTTGTATCACTTGGAGAATAATCAGGTTGCAGTTGGTTTTGTGGTGGGTTTGGATTATAAAAATCCTTATCTGAGTCCGTTTGAGGAGTTCCAACGTTTTAAGACCCATCCGGCGATTCGCGGTATTTTTGAGGGTGGTAAACGTATTGCTTATGGCGCACGTGCTTTGAACGAAGGTGGCTTTCAGTGCTTACCCAAGCTGGCTTTCCCGGGGGGGGTGCTGATTGGCTGTGATGCGGGTACATTGAATATGCCTAAGATCAAGGGTACTCACACGGCCATGAAATCTGGCATGCTGGCTGCTGAAGCCGCTTTTGATGCCTTGCAGGTTGAGACTAGTCAACAGAGTGCGCAAGAGTTGACAGCTTATAGCGATAAGCTGAAACAATCTTGGCTTTATAAGGAGCTGTATCAGGCACGTAATGTACGTCCTTCTTTCAAATGGGGGTTGCTGGGTGGTTCGGTTTATACTGGCCTAGATCAACTAGTGTTGCGGGGTAAAGCACCTTGGACATTGAAACATGGCCATAAAGATAACGAGGTATTATTGCCTAAGGAGCAGGCTAACCCGATTGATTATCCTAAGCCTGATGGTGTTTTGACTTTTGATCGTTTGTCTTCGGTATTTTTGTCCAATACCAATCATGAAGAAGATCAACCTGTGCACCTTAAACTGATAGATCCAAGTTTGGCAGTAGAGGTGAACTTGCAAAAATATGCTGGCCCTGAACAACGTTACTGTCCAGCCGGTGTATATGAATACGTACCGGATGAAAGTAAGCAGGGTGATAAACAACAGCGTTTGCAGATTAATGCCCAGAACTGTGTACACTGTAAGACTTGCGATATTAAAGATCCTTTGCAGAATATTATGTGGCTTCCGCCAGAAGGTGGCGGTGGGCCAAATTATCCAAATATGTAAGGGAATGTTTGATTAAGACGTTTTTTTATAAAAAAAGGGAGCATCAGCTCCCTTTTTAGATAGTTATTGCGATTACTTTAAACAACGGAAGGGTTATTATCCCAAGCTTCCAGACGATTGACATTAGGATCACCAATAGCTGCGCCTAAGTAGTAGCCATTGAAGCCTGTGCTGGGGATCCAGCTATTTTGTTCAAAGCGGACATTCACATTGCCTCTGCTGATCGCCCAGAAGTCATGTGAACCGTTTTCACGTTGTCCCAGATAAATCGCATTCCAACCTTGGTTGGCTGTGGTATTGTCACCGGGTTTGTCAAAGTAGTAGCTGCTGCCGATTTCAAGTTTGTCACCACGATTAGGATCAAACAAAGCTGTCTCGCCGTTCAAGTTGCGAACGCCATTAACACTCACTTCACCTGCACTGGCTAGACGCACGGTCGTTGAGAAACCGCCATCGCTAGTGGTGCTGTCATATCGATCATACCAAGATGAAAAGTCCATTCTGCCTGCATTACGATTGAAGTCATCTGCTCCAATAGTATCTAGTGTTGACTTCATATTCAGTAATGGCATGGGCGTGGCACAGTCAAAACGGTAAGCTGAGCGATTATTAAAGACATCATTAATCGCATCGCTGGGTTTAATGGGGTTACCATTATTATCCGTGGTGCGCATTACTAAATGTTTGCCATTAGCGCGGTCAATGACTTCCCAATAGTTGTTACGGGCAGTAATGGTTTCTGTTTCTGGCCAACCTTGGGGCGTCATATAAGTACGTATTTCTGGGTGTGCCAGCGTATTATATGGCATAGAGACTAGTTCACTAGTGAAACCCCAGCCGCCACCATTGAGCGAAGTAATATTTTGACGCATGTTCTCACGGAACTTCAGATCGTAAATATCACTTTTAGTTAAAGCTTTATCAACAATAGTTTCGCCATCGGCGTTTTTCACAACTAAACGATCGCCTGATCCTAGCTTGCTATCCTGGCTGGAGCCATCGACTACAGATAGCGTGCTACCTCTTAATAAGTTGCCATTACTGTCTGCCGCATACAGATTTTCCAAAACTCTACGTTCAGAATTTGTCAATGATAAAGTTGACGGTGTTGGCGTTGGAGTGGGCGTCGGCGTTGGAGTGGGTGTCGGCGTTGGAGTGGGTGTCGGCGTCGGGGTGGTGCCTCCTCCCAATTGTGCAATAATCTGTTGGATTAAAGCAATCAACGCAGACCAAGAGGTCGGGTTGTAACGCAAGCCTCTTAAACTAGACGTGCTACTATCTTGTAATGCTCTAGTACTAGTACTGCTAGCATCTGTTTCTGATGTGC
>PDWI01006441.1_pt1 | contig 14697 bp, 10 predicted proteins | sample 1430891 | NCBI WGS metagenome assembly PDWI01 (sample SAMN01162508, study PRJNA174530) | Oral metagenome, whole genome shotgun sequencing project. | biome: Marine environment; feature: Marine mammal; material: Swab sample of the gingival sulcus; isolation source: swab sample of gingival sulcus... | reverse complement strand
ATCCAAATTTGCACAACGGACAAGCATATAATACCTGCTATAAAAAACATCGTAGTTTCCCGATAATGTTTTAGTAAATATGAAATTATTTTTGAAAAAATAACTAAACCAAACATAACACCTATTCCTAAAAAAAATAAAGGTCTTATATTTAAATCACTGACATAGGTAATTATATTATAATATTCTCCTAAAATCAAAAGTAATAGCGAGCCTGATATTCCTGGAATTATCATAGTCCCTGCTGCTAAAATACCATAAATAAATAATTTTATTAAGTAGCTAACCGAAAAACATAATTCTTTTGTACTTTGAGTATTAATATTAATTGTGCCCCCATCAATACTTTTATATTTCAAATTAAAATATATAAAAACTCCCATAACAAATAAACCTATTAAAAATGAAATTATATTTTTAATTTTTTTACAGTCCATATCTTTTAATAAATAATACAAAGAAGGTAAAATTAAAAGAGAAAATAAAGTTGATGTAAATTTAGGATAATTAGTAACAGAAAATTTTATTATATTCGCAAAAAGCAAAATTCCAACTACTGCACCAATAAAAAATATAAGTAAATATTTAAAGTATTCTATCTTTTTTTTCATACTAACTTCAAAAAAGTTTCCAATTTTTTCTAAAATTTCATCGTAAACTTTTAAAAGAACTGCAACTGTTCCTCCGGATACTCCCGGAACTATGTTTGCTACTCCAATTAACATTGATTTTATAAAAAGTACTATTGCTTTGTTCATATTTTTTATTTGCTTTCTCCCTTCCAAATTCTTTTTATTCTAGCAGATGAAAGTAAAATTAAAGCTTGAAATAATTTGTAGCCAATTTTTTCTTTCAATTCAAGTGGTCTATAATAAAGATACACTGTGTCCCCAACTTTAACTCTATTATCAACTTCAATAAAAGTGTTATCCATAGTTACTTGAGACAGTTGATACTCTTTTTTATTTATTAAACAAAAAGTTCCTTCATTTGCTTTTATAAATCCATCTCCGTAACCAATTTTTATTTTTGCAATTTGTTTTGTATCAGAGTTTAAAATTGAAAGTTTTTCGTAAGCTGTATATTTTAAATCTTCAACATTTTTTACTGTTTCTACTTTTCCTTCAAGAGATGAGAAGACAGGTTTTAAATTTTTGTCAAAATATCCTGATTCTTGCATTCCATAAAGAATAACCCCTATTCTTATATGTGTCGCTATTTCACAATCATAATTATATACTCCTGCCGAATTTTGCAAGTGAATCATTTTAAAGTTTTTTCTTCCCAAAAGGTCTACAACATCTGTAAATTTTTTCATTACAATCAAACCATCTTCATAAGTTGTAGAAAATAAATGAGAAGAAATTCCATAAAATTTTAAGCTATTAAACTTCATTAGAGTTTTTACTTCCTCTATATCATCTTCTATTATTCCATTTCTTCCAAAACCAAAATCAATTTTTAAAGATAACCTTTTAGTAGGAATATTATTTTTTATAGCTTCTTTTAATTCTTTTATGTTATTTATTGAAACTACTATATTTTCATTTTCTTTTACAACTTCATAATTATCTACGCTTTCAAAAACAAGAATTTTATAATCTTCAATATTAAATTTCTTAAAATTTTCAATTAAGTCTAATGCTTCCGTCAATCTAGCTACAGCATAATCTTTTATTCCTAAATCATAAAGAGCTTTAGTTATTAAGAATATATCATGTCCATAGGCATTTGCTTTTACAACAGGTAAAATTTCTTTCTTTTTATAGCTTTTTAAATAATTAACATTATTTTTTAGTGCGTCTTTATCCAGTGAAATAAAAAAAGATTTTGACATCATAGCATTCACTCCTTTAAAAATATTTATTTTAATTATAAAATTATTCTTGTATTCTTGTCAATTAAACTAATTATAATTTATATTATTTTTTAACCTTTCGTAAGAACTTTTTGTAATTATTTTTTTTAATTCTATATTATTAGATATTTTACCATTTTTTTTACGATAAATATTTATTTTCTTTATTTCTTTTTTACTAAAGCCAAAGTATCTTAAAATTTTTTCTCCCGCATCATTTATATCTAAAAAATTTAGATGAGGGGAACTTTTAATTTTTAATTTTTTTGAAAGTTTTAAGTAAGTTGAGCCTCCTATCCCTTTTATTCTTTTTAATTCTTCTAGTTTTTCAAAACCACCTACAATTTCTCTATATTCTAATATTTTTTCAACGTAAGAACTTGAAATTTTTCTACTCAACATTTCAATTTCACTAGCAGTATTTATATCCAAAAATTGCTCTTTTTCTTCCTTCATATTTTGGGAGCTTAAAATTTTTTTGAAATCATTATTCTCTAGCCCTTTAATTTTTGATAGAGAGTTTAGAGCAAATAAAAAATTTATAAAAATTAAAAAAATTATAAAGTTTTTCTTCCTCATTCTATTTTCTCCTTAGTTTTTTAAAGAAATTTTTTAAATAATTCTATCTTTGCTTTACATCTGCTCTCTAGTTCTCTAATATAAAGTGCTGGATCTTTGGGATTAACATATCTTTCAATATAATCTATTCCTTTTCTTTCTTCTACAACTATTTTGCTTATTCCACCGCCACCTAAAGCCATTGTATTTTGATTTTCTTCTATCATTTCAATATTAAAAATTGATTCTTTTCCCTCTTTAGAATATCCAATATTTTCTCCCCACTCTATTATATTTTTTTGGCGATACATATAATATGGTTTCATTTTTTTATTTTTAATAATTTCTTCAATTTTTTCCTCTATTAAATTTCTGTCTATAAAATTTCTTTCTTTTTTCTCTTTAAAAAGTTTTGAAGCTCTTTTAAATGAAAGAGAATGAACTGTTAGATTTTCTATTTCATATTTTTCAATTTGTTCCAAAGTAGATAAAATTTCTTCTGTTGTCTCTTTCGGTAAACCTATAATTAAATCCATATTAACTATAAAATTTAACTCTTTAGCTTTACTAAAAATCAAATCAAAATTTTCTCTATTAAATTTTCTGTTAACTCTTTCTAAAGTCTCCAAATTAAAAGATTGTGGATTTAAACTTATTCTATCAACTCCATATTTTTTTAAAATTTCTAGTTTTTTAATATTTAACGAGTCTTCTCGTCCAGCTTCAAAAGTAAATTCTTTTACAAAAGAAAAATCTATATTTCTTTTTAACTGGTCTAAAACTTTATCTAAATCTTCTTCACTTAGAGTACTAGGAGTTCCTCCACCGAAATAAACAGAGGATATTTTTTTGGGATAAGTCTTTAAAAAATTTCCAATTATTTCTATTTCTCTTAATAATGCTTCCACAAAAGTTTTGTAATACTTGCCAACTCCACCCTTTATTTCATAAGAAGCAAAAGAGCAATATTTACATTTAGTTGGGCAAAAAGGAATTCCTATATATAAATTTATATAATTTTTATCTAATAGCTCCAATTCTTTTTTTACAACAGTTTCCATAAGTAAAATTTTTTCATCACTAACTAAATAAAAATCTTTTAGAATTTCTTTTGCTTCTTGATAATCACATCCATTTATTAAAAGTCTTCTAAAAACTTTAGTTGGTCTAACTCCCATAAGAGAACCCCAAGGATAATTTTTCCCATATAGTTTTAATAAAATTATCTTACTCATAGTCAAAATTTGATCTTCAATTTTTTCTCCTAAATTTTTATATATAAAACTATATTTTTTATTTAGTATTTTGGAATGCGCTTCAACTTCAATGCTATCTTTATTTTCTTTAACTAAATAAGAAATTACCTCATCTGAATTTTTAACTTCATCTAACATAACTCTTATAAATTCTTCTATACTTTTTAAATTTATTTTCTTCTCTTCGTTATAATTGTTTTCAAAAGTTATTTTCAAAAACCCTTCCTCCATTTTATGCTTTTATAATTTCTACTTTATAACTTACAAATTATAATATAAAAATTATTTTTCTAATATTTTTTGAATTTTATTTTTTACTTCTTTAGATTTTTTAGGATTTCCATAAGCAGATATTCCTATTTGAATTTCTCTATTTTCAAATATACTACCAAATCTAATATTCATCTCATCTTTAGAAGTGACATTATTTACTAAAATATTTTTTGAATTACAAACTTCAAATATTTTTTTATTTATTTCTTTATTATCTGTTGCTGCAACTACTAAAAAAATATTTTCTAAAAATTTTTCTTCAAATTCTGTCTTTTCAAAAATCTCTATTTTCTTTTCTTCTTTTAATAATAGAAATTCTTTATTTTCTATATTTAAAGTAATAACTTTAATTTTTGCTTCATATTTTAAAAGAGTTTTAACTTTTCTTAAGGCAACATCCCCAGCACCCACAACCAAAATATTTTTATCTTTTAAATCTACAAATATTGGGAAAAAATTTTTACTCATTTTTAGCTCCATTCCTAGCAGCTATTTTTTCAAATGCTTTTTTTATACTTTCTAAAGTTTTATCTAAGTCTTCATAAGTATGGGCAGTCGATAAAAAATGTGCTTCAAATTGTGAAGGTGGAACAACTATTCCATCCTCAAGCATAGAATTAAAATAAATTGAAAAATTTTCTGTGTTAGTTTTTAAAGAATCATCTAGGCTTTCAATACTTTTATCTTTTGTAAAAAATATTGTAAACAAAGAACCTAAAGAATTCACACACACTTCAACTGAGTTTTCAGCTGCTAGTTTTTTAATTTTTGCACTTAAGTATTCAACTTTTTCTTCTAATTCTTTGTAAACTGTTTCTTTATTGTTTTTTAAATATGAAAGCATTTTATAACCTGCAACTGCAGAAATTGGATTTCCCGACAAAGTTCCAGCGTGATAAACGTTCCCAAGTGGAGCAACTAAATCCATAATTTCTTTTTTTCCTCCAAATGCCCCTACAGGATAACCACCACCAATTATTTTACCAAGCGTAGTCAAATCTGGAATAATTCCAAAATATTCCTGTGCTCCACCTAATGCTAATCTAAATCCTGAAATTACTTCATCAAAAATTAAAACAGTTTTTGTTTCAGTTGTAATTTTTCTAAGCTCTTCTAAATATTTTTTTTGTGTTTTTATAAGTCCCATATTTGCAGGAATAGGTTCTATTATTACACATGCAATCTCTTCTGTTTTCAACACTTTTTTTACTTCTTCTATATTTCCAAATGGTAAAGTTATAGTATCTTGTAATACCCCAGCAGTTATTCCATTACTATCTTGATAACCCTCTGTTAAAAGTCCCGAACCAGATTTTACAAGTAAAGAATCCGAATGCCCGTGATAACAACCTTCAAATTTTATTATTTTATTTCTCTTAGTATAAGCTCTTGCAAGTCTTACTGCCGACATTGTAGCTTCTGTTCCAGAAGTTGTAAGCCTTACTTTTTCTATTGAAGGAACTAAATTTGTTATTAACTCTGCAAGTTCCACCTCATATTTTGTAGGAAGTCCATAAGATGTTCCATTTTCTATAATTTTTTTAACTCCATTTAAAACCTCACTGTGATTATGACCTAAAAGTAAAGGCCCCCATGAACAAATGTAATCTATATATTCATTATCATCTTCATCCCAAATTTTAGAACCTTCTCCTTTTTTTACAAAGATAGGATAGTCTCTATTTACAGATTTAAAAGCTCTCACTGGACTATTTACTCCACCCGGAATTACTTTTTTAGCTCTTTCATATAAAGCTTTAGAATTTTCACTTTTCATTTTTTCTCCTCTTCCCACTATTTTTATTATCTTTTAAAAACTAATCCTACTCCATCAGAGATAGGAAGTAATACAAATTCATAGTTTTTATATAAAAAATCTATAAATTCATCTAATTTTCTAACAATAGTTTTATATCTTTTTGGAAATTCTTTATACATATATCCTCTGAATAAAATGTTATCAATAAAAATCATTCCACCTTCATTTAATAGTTTGTATGAATCTTCAAAAAAAGTTTTATACTGTCCTTTGGCTGCATCTATAAAAATAAAATCGAATTTATTTTCTTCTAATTTTTTTATCTCTAAATTTTTTATTTCAATAGTGGCATCTCCAAAAATTTGTTTAATTCCTTTTAGATTAGACTTTTCAAAACTCTCTTTTGCTTTTTTGAATCTTTCCTCATCAATTTCTATTGTGACTAAACTTCCATTTCTCTCTTGAATTTCTTCCGCCATTACTATCCCAGAATAACCTGTTGCAGTTCCTACCTCTAAAATATTTTTTATATTTTTATTAGTTCTGATTAAAAATTTCAAATATTCCCTCACATCTTTACTTATTATAGGAACAGAATTTTCACTTGCATCTTTTTCTAATTCATCTAAAATTTCTAAAGAATTTTTTTTATAAGTATCTATTTTTTTATGAATATATGAGTTTACTTCTTTTAATTCTTCTAACATTTATTTTCCTTTCTAAATTTATTCTTTTTACTCATAACAATTTAATTTAAAAATGTGGAGCCTCCCTTTTTTATATCTAAGGAATTTATAAATTAATTTATATCTTACTTTTTCAAAAGACGAAAAAGTAACAAAAAGTCTTTTACGAGCCCGAAATTTCTTTAAGCATAAAAACTTTTTTTTTGGGGGGGTAGGGGCTTTGCCCTTTTGTTTATTTACTTTTTTCTTAATTTTATAATATAAAATCCATCCATAATTTCTTCTGTGTAATCTATTTTAAAGCCACCAAACTCATCAAAAGTTCCATTTACATTGCTAGGAATATTTATTTCTACAGTTTCAAAATCATCTCTCATTTCTAAAAACTTTCTAATGTTATCTGTATTTTCTTGATTAACTATCGTGCAAGTGCTATAAACTAATTCTCCGCGACTTTTTAAAATATCCCCCGCCGAATTTAAAATTTCTAGTTGAATTTTAGAAATTTCTTCTATATTTTCTTGCTTCTTATTATATAAAATTTCTGGTTTTTTCCTAACTACTCCATAACCACTACAAGGAACATCAACCAAAATTTTATCAAATTTTCTCCCTTGTTTATTCACAGATCTCGCATCTAAAACAATAGACTTCACAATATTCACTCCCAGTTTTTTCATATTGCTATCTATAAGTTTTATCTTATGATTATGAATATCAAGAGCAATTATTTCCCCCTCGTTTTGCATAAGTTCAGCAAGCACTGCTGTCTTCCCTCCAGGAGCAGAGCAAATATCTAAAACTAAACTATTTTTTTGAGGCTCTAAAATTTTTCCTGCCAAATACGAAGAAGCATCTTGTGCAATAATTTTACCTTCTTTAAACTCTGGGAAATTTATCACTTCACCAGAAGATAAATAATAAACTGTATCTACTTTTTTAATTATCTCTATCTTTTTATCTGCCAATAATTTTTCAAATTCTTCTTCAGAATATTTTAATCTATTAACTCTCATAGACAAATATGGAATTTTTTTCATACTCTTTATAGCAGATTCTAAATTTTCTTTTCCGTATTGTTTTTCTAAAATTTCACAAAACCATTTAGGAATGGAATATAAAATATCAAGTTTATTATTTTCTTTTAAAAAATTTATTTCAGCTTCCTTTTCTCTCAAATATCGTCTCAAAAAAGCATTCACAAATTTCCCAACTGGAACTCCATATTTTTTTTTCGTAAGCTCTGCAGCCTCCCAAACAACTCCAGCATCATCACTATTCATATAAGTTATTTGATAAAGTGAAATTCTAAGTAAATTTCTTAGCCACTCTTTTTTTATTTCTTTTGTATTTTTTTTAATAATATAATCAATATATTTTTTATTTCTCAAAACTCCATAAAAAATTTCTGTAATAAATTTTTTTTCTTTATTTTGATAAGAACTTTTTTGAAAACTTTCGTTTAAAATAATATTTGAGTAAGCTCCCTTATCAACTTGTGAAATTAAGTTTATGGTAAATTGTTTTATATTCATCCTTTCTCCTAGAAAATAATTTTTATTTCATATGTTTATTTTACAATTTATTTTTTCTTTATACAAGTAGAAAAAAAAAAACAATTATGCTATAATTTATTATTAAATTTGCCAAGGAGAATTCATATGAAAATTAAAATATGGTCTTTATTTTTGACAACACTTATTTTCTCTAGTTCTTATACTGAAGTTATAAAAGCTAATTCTGATGAAGTACTTATTGATTTAAATAAAAATAAAGTAACTGCAAAAGAAGGTATAAGCCTAAGCGAAGGGGGAGTAAGTGGATTATTTTATGAGTTTGAAAGAAACCCTAAAACAAAAGAAATTAAGTTTTCAAACGAAGCTCTCGTTAACATAGGTCAAAAATCAGGAAATATTAAAATTCAAACTGAAAAAGGAAAAATTTCTCCTGAAGATAAAGAAGGAGAATTTTATGAGACTTTTGCATATATAAATGTCGCTAAAACAACTGGAGCAGAAGCTCCAAATGACAAAATTTATTTTGGAAGTCCTTATATAAAATATGAAAATGAGAATATTTATGCTGAAGATACTTGGCTGACTACTGATTTTAAAGTAGTTAATTTTTATAAAATGCCAGAAAAAGCTGGGTATGTTTTAAAGTCAAAAAAAATGAATATTGAACCAGACAAGCAAATTACCCTTTATAATACAAATCTTTTTGTAAATAAAAAAGATGTTACTCCTTTTTCTTTTCCATGGTTTAGAGTAAATATTAGAAAAGATTCAAAAGTTCCACTATTTCCAACTTTTAGTTCTTCATATGACTATGGTTTTGAAACTATGTGGGGATTTTTATATGGAAATAAAAAGGATAAATTTAGAGGAGGTTTTGCTCCTAAATTTTCGGACAAATTAGGTTTGCTTGCGGGAAGATGGGAAAATTGGTATAAATTCGATAAAATTGGAGAAACCAAATTAAATATAGATGATCTATTAGTTTATTCTAAAAATAAATCTAAATACAATCATGATGAGAAAGATACTGCTGAATATGAAAAAATAAGAAAAAGATATCGTGTAGAGTTATCACACAACTATTCTGGTGAATATGGTTTTTTTAACTTTACTTCTGTAAATGCTACTAGAAGTATGATTGATAAACTTAATGATACCATGACCAAATATGAGGACAACTCTATTTATGAATCTTTGAAGAAAAAAGGTTATGATATAGATAGATATAAATTTGATAAAAATATCGGTTTTTATAATTTAAATACAAATTTGAAAAATAAAGATACTTCTTTTGTTGGAGATATGAAGCTTGTAAGTGATAAAAAAGCTTATGGACTTTTAGTGTATGATTCAATCAGAGATGATGGAACATCTTACTCAAAAGATCATGACTTATATTCTAACTTCAAATTAAATAGAGATACTAAGAAGTATAAATTGAGGTCTAGTTATAATTATTTATATGATTTAGATCCTGGTTCTACAGCCAAAGATATGATGAGTAAAAATGAAAAAATCAAATCAAATTTTACTCATAAAAAATCAGGTTTTTATATTGATTATTCAAAAAGATATGGAGATAGTTACAGGACTTTAGATTTTTGGGAAAGTGATATTTCTTCGACCTTAAGACAAAGAAATGTATTAGGTATAGATGTAAATTACGTTCCTAAGACTGTTGCTAAATATAAAATTGATGATTACGAAAATTTAAAAGTTAATTTTTTAGATTATAAAATGGGAAAATATACTTTCTCACCTTCTGTTTCTTATTCTTTCTTAGAAAAAGAGTTAGATCAGGTTGAAAGTAGTTTCAGAAAAAGTAATTTAGGAACTGGAAGAATTTCACAATATAATAGATTTTATGATACTGTTTATCAAAAAAAATATGAACGAAGAATGGACTTCAACCTACATAATAAAAATGAAACTTACAAGATTGCACTTGGAAATACTGAAGATAAGTTAACTTTAAGAAATGGCTTATTTGATGGAAGTACAAATACTTATGAAAATGATTCTGATTTTTATGAAATCATTGCAAAAAAAGAAAATATAGATACCTCTGTTGGTACTATAGGACTTGGAGCAAAATTTAGAGGAGATAAATATGAAAACTCTTCTGATAAGACAAACACTTTAAATTTAAATGCTAATCATGAAATCGATATTACGGATAATCTAAATAATGATTTTGGAGTTGAATACAATAGAAATTTATTTTCTGGAAATTCAAAAAATAAAGAACAAAGACTTATAAATAAAGATGACTATATTAGATTAACTGATAATATTAAATACAAGACCACTAATGATATTGACTTAGATTATAAAATTGCTTATAAACTTGCAAACAAATCTTATGGTAAAAAAGAAAAAAGTCAACAGAATTTTTCAAATAGTTTAGATTTTGCTTTTGATAAAAATAAAAATTTAAAGTTAAATTATAGTGAAGATAAAAGATATAACATTAATGAGAGTACAGGAAAAAATTTTAACGATTTAAAAAATAGAAATTATGGAGTAAGCTATACTCATGATAAACATAATATATCTTTTGAAGCAAAAAGTATTGATTTCAATTTGAAAAATTTTAATTCTAAAAATGATAGTGCTAAGGAAAAAATGAGACAGAATAGAATTAAATATTCTTACAAGTTTAACAATAGCAAATTAAGCCTCTTTTATTCAGAGGGGAAAAATAAAGTTAATACAACGACCAATAAAAAAATTAACAGAAAGAATACTGAATACTCTGTCTTATATAATATATACGGTGATGTAGAACATGATTTCTATGTTTCTTATAAGAAATATGATTATGGAAATAAGACCATAGGTAATTATAGAAGAAACACTGATGTTTATAAACTTAGTTATGCTTATAGAGATAAAAGATTCGAAAAAGAAGAACTAATAAAATATGCAACTCTTGAATATGATAAATCACAAGAACATATAAGTCTTCAAGATATAGAAAATATGAGAACAATTTTAGATAGAAAAAGAGATTTTAGAGATAGTTTTGAACTGACTAGAATAGAAGATGAAAGTTTCATAATTGGTAATTACAAAAGAACTTTTAATACTTATCTTACTCTCGAAAAAAATAATGCCAGATATTCCCAAACAGGAGATTTTAAAGATTCTTTTTCAAAAATTGAAGGAGGTCTTAAATATTCTTACAATAGAGTTGGTGTTGGATATAATTTTAAAGAAAATTCTGGTTGGAACAAGAAAAGTAATAAATGGGAAAAAAGAAATAGAGAGCATGAATTTAGTCTTTTTGCAAAAATAGGAAAACCTAGTCAAGGTTGGAAAGTAAAATCTTATGCAAAAATATATGATAATATTAGCGAAGAACAAAGAAATAAAGACAAAAGAAAAAAAGCAATAGATGGTATTGGAATTGAAATCGGAAAAGAAATGGATTATTATGAATGGGCTATATCTTATGAAAATAAATATAACTCATCTAAAAGAGATTACGAATGGAAAGCAGGACTTCACTTTACATTGTTAACTTTCCCTAATAACTCATTATTTGGTGTTGGAGCAGATAACAATAATAGTAAACGTAAAGTTAGACCTGATGCTTACTTGTTAGATAGACCTAGATTATTAGATAAAAAAGATTTTTAAATTATAAAATGGAGGAAAAATGTTAATTAAATTTTTAGATGGACAAAGTAGAGAATATGAGAACGGTATAAATATGTTTGCAATTGCTAAATCAATTAGTAACTCACTTGTAAAAAGATGTGTAGCAGCAAAAGTTGATGGCGTTTTAGTTGATATGTTCTATGTATTGGATAGAGATGCAGAAGTTGAATTTATTGAAGCTGATAGTGAAAAGGGAGAAGAAATTATAAGACATTCTTGTGCTCACTTAACTGCCCAAGCTATCTTAAGAGTTTATCCTGAAACAAGAATTACTATAGGACCTGCTATAGAAAATGGTTTTTATTATGATGTTGATCCAGTAGAACCTTTTACCGATGAAGATTTAGCTCTTTTTGAAGAAAAAATGAAAGAGATTATAAAAGAAAATTTCAAAGTTGAAAAATATATTGTAACAAGAGAAGAAGCTATAAAACATTATGAAGAGGTCGATAAAAATAAATATAAAGTAGAATTAGTAAACTCTATTCCTGAAGGGGAAACTGTTTCTTTTTATAGACAAGGAGAGTTTTTAGATTTATGTAGAGGACCACATGTTCCTTCAATGTCTTTTTTAAAAGCATTTAAACTAAGAACAGTTGCAGGAGCTTATTGGAGAGGAGACTCTAAAAATAAAATGCTTCAAAGAATTTATGGTTATGCTTTTGCCAATGAAAAGAAATTAAAGGCTCATCTAAAATTAATAGAGGAAGCAGAAAAAAGAGATCATAGAAAATTAGGAAAAGAATTAGAGCTATTCTTTATAAGTGAATATGGTCCTGGTTTCCCTTTTTTCCTACCAAAAGGTATGGTATTTAGAAATGTCCTTACAGATTTATGGAGAGAAGAGCATGATAAAGCTAAATACATGTTATTAGAAACTCCTATTATGCTTAACAAAGAACTATGGGAGACTTCAGGACACTGGTTTAATTACAGAGAAAATATGTATACTTCAGAAATAGATGAACTTGAATTTGCAATAAAGCCAATGAATTGTCCTGGTGGTGTTTTAGCTTTTAAACATCAACTACATTCATATAAAGACTTACCTGCAAGACTAGCTGAGATGGGAAAAGTTCACAGACATGAATTCTCTGGAGCTTTACATGGACTTATGAGAGTTAGGTCTTTTACACAAGATGATTCTCATATCTTTATGAGACCTGATCAAGTTCAAGATGAAATTATTGGTGTTGTAAATTTAATTGATAGATTTTATAGTAAATTATTTGGATTTGAGTATAGCATAGAACTTTCTACAAAGCCTGAAAAAGCAATCGGTTCTCAAGAAATTTGGGATATGGCTGAAACAGCTCTTGCGGGAGCTTTAGATAAACTAGGAAGAAAATATAAAATCAATCCTGGTGATGGAGCATTTTATGGTCCTAAATTAGATTTTAAAATTAGAGATGCAATTGGAAGAACTTGGCAATGTGGAACTATACAACTTGATTTTAATTTACCTGAAAGATTTGATGTCACTTATATAGGTGAAGATGGAGAAAAACATAGACCAGTTATGCTACATAGAGTTATTTATGGTTCTATGGAAAGATTTATGGGAATTCTAATAGAGCATTATGCAGGAGCTTTCCCTATGTGGCTTGCACCTGTACAGCTTAAAGTTTTAACAATAAATGATGACTGTGTTCCTTATGCTAAAGAAATTATGAATAAACTAGAAGAATTAGGTATAAGAGCAGAACTTGACGATAGAACTGAAACTATAGGATATAAAATTAGAGAAGCTAATGGAAGATACAAAATACCTATGCAAATTATAATTGGTAAAAACGAAGTGGAAAATAAAGAAGTTAACATCAGAAGATTTGGCTCAAAAGAGCAATTTTCAAAACCACTTGATGAATTTTATGAATTGATTCTTGATGAAGCAAAAATAAAATTCGATAAATAAAAAAATTAAAAACTTTGAAAAATATTTTTTCAAAGTTTTTTTATTTCTAAGGAAATTATAATCTGACTTTTCTTTTTCGGGGTTTGGGGGCGTAGCCCCCACGGGAGAGGGAAACAGTGAGCGAAGAGAACGCAGTTTCCATTTTATTTTACTTTATATACTTTTATTAAGAAGCTAGAGTCAGAGTGAATTCTGTTCCCTTTTTTTTTGTTTTTTAATTTTAAAAAAGATACAAAAAGATAATTTTTTTATCAAAAATATATAAAGATATTTACAAATTACAAAAAATATATTAAACTTAAGAAAGTTGAAAAAAAGAGAGGTAAGAAAATGAAGATAATTTCACATAGAGGCGCTTCTGGGTATGCTCCTGAAAATACTCTGGCAGCTATAAAAAAAGCCATTGATTTAGGAACTGACGGTATTGAAATTGATATCCAGCTTACAAAAGATGAAAAAATTGTGGTTTTTCATGATTGGAAATTGGATAGAACAACAACTGGGAAAGGATATGTTTTTGAATCTGATTTTAATTATATAAGAAGCTTGGATGCTGGAAGTTGGTATTCTGAGGAATTTAAAAATGAAAAAGTTCCTACACTTGAAGAAGTTTTAGAATTAATTCCTAAAGGAATATTTTTAAATATAGAAATTAAAAATATTTCACGTGATAAAAGAGGAATGGAAGAAAAATTATTAGAAATTTTAAATAAATACCCAGAAAAAATGGAAGAAATAGTAATTTCTACATTTCATCATAAAGTTTTAAAAAAATTAGAAAAACTAGCTCCAAATTTAAAGCTAGCCTTTTTAACAAGTAGTGATTTAATAGATACTTCAAAATATATTAAAACTTATATTAAGAAATGTTATAGTTATCACCCTGAAGTAAATTTGATAACTGAAGAAGCAGTAAAAAATTTAAAAGAAAATAGTATCTTAACTTTTGTTTGGACTGTAAATACAGAAGAGGATTTAAAATATTTACAATCAATAAATGTGGATGGAGTTATTACTAATTATCCAGATTTAATGAGAAAATTAATTTAGTTTTTATTTTATTTATAATTTTATATACAGGAGGATTTAAAAATGAAAAGTTTTAAAAAAGTATTTATGGTAGGTGTTATGGCAGTATCTTCATTATTATTTTTGAGTTGTGGAAAGGAAAAGGAAGCAAAACAAGAAAATAAACCTTTGGAAATAAAAGTT
>PDWI01006440.1_pt1 | contig 14697 bp, 11 predicted proteins | sample 1430891 | NCBI WGS metagenome assembly PDWI01 (sample SAMN01162508, study PRJNA174530) | Oral metagenome, whole genome shotgun sequencing project. | biome: Marine environment; feature: Marine mammal; material: Swab sample of the gingival sulcus; isolation source: swab sample of gingival sulcus... | reverse complement strand
CAAGAAAGAGATGATTTGTAATGTATTTATTAGATACCAATATTTGTATTTATCTAATTAAACAAAAGCCGATTCAAGTATTAAATTATTTTCAGGAAAATAGGCCCGGGAAAATAGCAATTTCATCTATAACGCTTTCAGAGCTCCAATTTGGAGTTGAAAAAAGTGATTACCAAGAAAAAAATCGACAAGCGTTAGAGAAATTTGTCATTCCTCTTCAAATTTTTAATTATGATTCAGCAGCATCAAGTGTCTATGGAAAAATTAGAATGCATCTTGAATCTCAAGGTACGCCCATTGGTCCCCTTGATACCTTGATTGCTGCTCATGCAATCAGCATAAATGCTATATTAGTGACAAATAACGTGAAAGAGTTCAGCAGGGTTCCCAATTTACTTGTTGAGAATTGGATTAATTAAGATAACGAATAAGGGTAAGCGATAATTTAATCGCACTATTTGCACTATTTGGCTGTGATCATTGTCCATGTTTTCAGCAATCCGACCGGCATCCTTGACCCTTGTTTTTTTCTCGCTGATCTGGCCTCATGCCAACGGGGGTGTACTGAAATGAGTAACAGGTTCCGGATATTACAAAACAGTCCTTTTTTCTCTCTATGTTTCCATTCATTTATCAGCAGACCTGAATATCCTTTAAAAAGCGGTTGAATGGTTGCAATAGATAAGCGGTTTTGTTTCTATGAAATCCTTCGTTTTCCTCTGAAATCAACCTTTGCCCGATGACAGGATACGATTTGACAGGACTCATCGATTTGAACTCTTTTGCGATAACTGAAGAAAAACACCCTGTTCGCGCAAGATTCCTGAAACCCACTTTTGAGTCTCATGATCACCCTCCGTAATCATCTGAACGTGTTATTTAGGCGGTATAATTGTCTTTTCCTAGCCAATCTGTTTCGTTGTCTGAATGTGGGATCATTGGGTGTGTTGATGTTCACGATAACCTCCGTTTTGAAAAAGTTACTCAATGGCAAATAGGCTTGCTTTTTTGGATAGACTACTATAAAGCGGGGAGCTACAATGGAATGACTTAAGAAATACGGTGTCCAATGTCTCCGCACAGCGGTTCGTTCAACAAGTCGTTTCACCGGATTCGTTGCACTCGCCGGTGAACTTTGCGTTAGCTTTCCAAAGTTGACACCATGACGCTTTGACGTTATGATGTCAAAATGATTAGGAGATACCATCATGTCAGCTGAAATAAAAAGAACCACAATTTATTTCGACACAGATTTACATAAAGCCTTGAAAATCAAAGCACTTGAAACTTCTCGCTCCATAACAGACATTGTCAACCAAGCTGTAAGGGAATCGCTTTCCGAAGACACAGAAGATATCCTTGCATACGAAGAAAGACAAAATGAACCGCTTATCAGTTATGACCAAATGTTAAAGAACCTGAGAAGAGATGGACGAATATAAAATTTTCTTCAAAAAGTCGGTCGAAAAAGACCTTAAAGGAATTCCTAAAAATTATCTTGCGAAAATTCTGAAAAAAATTGAACAGTTAAAAGAGAACCCCAGGCCAGAGGGAAGTGAAAAATTAACCGGGAAAGAGCTTTATAGAATCAGGCAAGGCAACTATCGAATTGTCTATTCTATTCAAGACTCGGAGCTCACAATTTGGGTAGTAAAAGTTGGACACAGGAGAGACATTTATAGAAAAATAAGCTGACAAGTCGCTACAAATAGCATGATCAACATAAAAAAACACAAAGAATCAGATGTACCTGCCCTATGGGCGATCTTTTATCACACAATTCACCATGTGAATACACGCGATTATTCTAAAACACAGGTAGAAGCATGGGCTCCCGATGAATTTGACCCTGAAATATGGCAGCGAAAAATGAACTTCATTTTACCTTTCGTAGCTGAAATAGAAAATGAAATTGTTTAGTTATGCTGACCTTCAAGAAAATGGATTAATTGATCGTTTTTTTCTGCCACTGCAAGGCACAGAGCGAAGCGAGCCGCAATCTGAACTGTTTTTTGAACAAACCCGGTTCACAGCATATATAATTAAAGTCATTACACCGGCCCCAACTGTTATAATTTTATAGCTATCGTAAAGGTCCCAAATCTATCTAAATTTTTTCTTTCTTTATCACCCTGGTTAAAGTTATTTATAGCTAATGACACAATGTAATTATTCCATGAGTAAGAAAATCCAAGTGCCATTCCTAAGTGTTTGGGGTCATAATCTACTGAGCGGGATTTTTCAAAAGTGTTGCCATCTAAAAAAATAGAATTAAATAGATACTTTGTATATATACTTGCAAAAACATTCCAGTGCTCTTTCTTGACTGAAACTGGATTTGATGTTCTTTTTTGAGCATAAAGTATAGTTTCATAAGATTTTTCCAGATTTTTGCCATAACGTATCATACTGCTTGCACTAACACTACTAGATATAGTTCCCAGACTAACATCTAACATATTAACTATATCAAACCGTTGATTTTCTGAGACCCAAGACCTCCATGCTCTAGCTCTGCTAAACTGAAATACTAACTCATTATTAAGCTGTGTATCCCACCCTTTTGGATCATTTGCTCCAACTATTCTATGAATTTCTTTTTGGACATGCTCTGCTCCTGAGATTGGTCCCACAACACCAAGGGTTACTCTTATAGCATCTGCGTATTTTTTATTTGATGATATATAGGTATCGTTAAGGAAAAGCATACCAGCATACGGTGTACTGTTTGAAGGTGGCACTTTTTGAGTTATATCGTCAGGGGTTATAATGACCTGTCCCACTGTATAAGAGTTGATTTTGGAAAGTGCTGATTCAGATTCTATACTCCACTTTAATGGAGACAACATCCAAGATGGTTCAATTTTCTTGTCACTATTTTCTAATTCATACAATGAAAAAAAAAGACCATTGGTATAACCACTGTCATCACCTAAAAAAAAGTCATTATCATATGTAAATGAAATCCAATCAAATTCGGCTTTACTTACACTGGGGAAAAACAAAAAGAACACTAAAATATACTTCAGTAAATTGAGACTGTAAAACATGCTGTGTCGACCTATCTCTTATTCCTAAGTCACTTTGTGTATTTTGACATAATTTCACTAAAAAATATACTTAGTCGAAGATAAACCGCAAGCGATCATTGAACCGCACTATTTAGCTGGAATCATTGTTAATAACCAGGCGATAAGGTTGTCTGATTCTTATGAGAATGGTGGATAGCGTGATGGCCGGGACAGGACGTTTTATCCGTTTTTATGGTCATCATTGTCCATGTTTCAGCAATCCGAACGGCAGTCTTGGTCAAGCTGCTGTTTTTCCAGTTTTAAACGTGATCCCAGGCAGCCCGGGGTAAGTGGGTTTGTTTATGTGTTTCGCTCATAGATCCTCCATCCATATGGATTCTGCCATGATCTTTTTTTTTGTATCGATGCGGTTAAGTGGTCGCTTACTTTGTAACCACGAATGGGCACGGATGATTATTAACCACGAATGAACACGAATTCACACGAATGTTTTTCAGGGTATCCGTTTTGAGTATGGAGCCACCCAAATAAAAGTTTATTTATTAATGAATCACGTTCAAAACCACCAATGCACAACCAATTATCTTGTGCGTGACTTTCTGATATACAAATCTGTGTTTATCTGTGTTCATCTGTGGTTCTTTTTTTTAACCACTGATGGACACAGATGCACACGGATTACTTTTAACCACGAATCAACACGAATTCACACGAATGTACGAATTGAATTGAATATGGAACAACCGAATAAAGGTTTCTGAATTATTGAGTCACCTTCAGAACCTCAAATGAACAACCAGTGATTTTGTGAGTGGCTATCTATATGAATATCTGTGTTTATCTGTGTTCATCTGTGGTTCCTTTTTTTAACCACAGATAGACACAGATGCACACGGATTAATTTTAACCACGAATGGGATGAATATTGAATATGGTTGAATATGCAACACACCAATAAAGGGTTTTTAATTAATGAATCACGTTCAAAACCTCAAATGAACAGCCTATGGTTTTGTGAGTAGCTTCCTATATGAACATCTGTGTTTATCTGTGTTCATCTGTGGTTCTTTTTTTTAACCACTGATGGACACAGATGCACACGGATGATTTTTAACCACGAATGAACACGAATGTTTTCAGGGTATCCGTTTTGTGTATGGAGCACCTGTATGACGCGATTTCCGCGATGCCGGGCAATTGAATTCAGGAGCCGAAGGTCCTTCAATCTACTGAATCGCAACGGTCTATTTATCGACTTCAACTTCTTGTGGAAGACCTAAAAGCATGAAGAGGTCTCTGATCATTTGTATTTCCTCATCCAGATGATCACCCCGAAGATCTTGCTGGGCCTCCACGTTAAAATAGCGCCAGCCTTCCCGCGCAGCATAAACAGACATGGATCCATCATCGAGATAGGGGTCGGTGGCGGAATTGGCATTTTCGAGGACAACGTGGTAATGGAGATCGCTGAGGTACTGGAAATCCTCTTTTTTCGTAACCCAAAAGAGATCATCTTCATCACCAAAACCAAAACTAACGCCATCAAATGGTTTGCAGCTCAGTTGGTTTTCATAATAGCGAACAACGGAAACGCTTCCCCAGCCCTGCTTTCCATCATAAAAATAACCATCGGCATTGTTGTGACAGGCAACCAGAATTTTCACAGGATCAAGTTGGCTTAAAATGAACTGACCCAGGGAAAGCGCTTTTTTAACGGCTTCTGAGCGCAACGCCTTTTCCATTGGCGGATTTTTTTGAACAACGGTTCGCAGACAACCGCGACGAGTATAAATGCGATTGGGATCCACCTGAAAATGGATACCACCCAATTTCAACCAAATATTTCTCTGGCCCATCTGTCTTAAAAAAATCAGCCGAATGGACGCCGTTTTTTGAGTATAATCCTTTAAAAAGGCATTGATGAGGTTTTCATCTTCGTGAGGAAAGAAAAAAACAACATCGGCTTCCGGAGATCCGTATACTTCCAGTTTGATATCAGATTGACACGACCATGAGATCTCTGCCTGGTAGATACACAACAAAAATAAAAACATATCGCCAAACCTCAAAAAAGAACTTAAATACTAGCAAAATCTGTAAGAAAGTCGAGCTTAAAAAATCCAATACCGGCACGTATTAACGCAACCCGTCACCGTTCTTATCTTGCTGCCAGAAAAAGTGCGCCATCATTTTTTTTGAATGTCAACCTGTTTTAAGAACATAATTTGCACATGGTTAGGCGCTATAAAAGATCAATGTGGAATAGACACTTGCGTGTCCTTCCGGCAAGATTGCGTGAATTGAGTAGCTGACACAGCGTATATTGCCCCAGAGAAAGGTAATGGAGGAATACATGACACCAGAAGACCGTGATTTGGGAAAAATTCAATCAGCCTTTCAGGATTGGAGAAGAACCAGGAACACGGGTCAGTCTGATGGTCGCTTAACCCTACTTCGGAAGCGTTTAGCCTCCATTTCAGGGTTCATGAAATGCTTCAGTTGAAAGCATTGACCATTTGGTCTACTTTCTTTAAACACATGTTCACGGAACCGTAATCAGCCGGTTCTTCCCAACCAACAATTCTAGCTGCAGCAGCCGTTTCTGAGTTTGGTTTTATTTCCAGAAGCGCAGCAGCCACACGAGCGGCAATAGATTCCGGAACATGACTCAAGACAGCCATTGGCCACTCTGGATACAGTCTGGTACTGCATAAAAAAGGAAAGTCCAGTTTTTGGGGGTGGATTATTTTAAAATCACTTAGTTCAATCTTCCCTTCAAGGTGCATGCGCTCTAATGTATCACTGCGAACCGTGCCTGCATCCACCGTTCCCAGTAAAACAGCGTAAACAACTAAATCATGAGTCCCGCCTTCCATAAAAGCGCCCAGATCCTGAAAGGGATTGATTTGATGCTCGTAAAGCAGCCTCATGGTCATTTGACCTCCGCCAAATGATGAGTACTTGACACACATGAGCTTTTTTCCGATAACATCTTTCAACTCATTAATAGCAGAAGTCTTTCTGGCAAATAACACGCAACCAAACTTGGATACCGGTTTCCCTCCTGCAGAGTTAATAAGAGTAGCAATAGCTTTTGCGTGATACTTTTTTTCCATTTTAACGTAAAAACTTGAATTCGCCAGCAGGAATTCGATACGAGCATTCCGCACCATAAAATCTATTTTTGAAAATTCAATGGGAATTATGACAACGGATTGTTGTAATTTGCCAGAAAGGTATTCAGCAGTTGGCCCCCATTGCTCAATTGCCTGGGATGCACCCCGTTTAGCCAATACACCGATTCGCAACTCCTTGGCAGCGGCTAAAGGACACAGTAAAAAAAATGCAATAGATAAAATTGAATAGCTAGTTCTACTCATGGCTCTTTCCTTCGTCCAAGACTTCGCGAACCGTTTTCAAAAAATTGGAAAGCTGTAGCGGCTTTTGCAGAAAAGCCTTTATGGAGGGGTGATTGTTAATAACTTCGATGTCTATATTGGTATAGCCGGTACACAGAATAATTGGTAAGTCAGGAGTTATTTTGAGTATTTCGTTGGCCAGATCCAGTCCCGTTGGCTTCGGCATCGTCATATCGGTTATAACAAGGGAAAAGTCATTAGGATGTGATTGCAATACTTTCAACGCTTGAGCGCTCTCTTCGTATGAAGAAACTCGATAGCCATTTTGCTCCAACACCAAGGTCTCCAACTCCAGGACGTCAGAAGAGTCATCAACCACCATTAAATGCTCATTTCCAGTGCTATCGACTTTATCCCCTTTCTTCTCCTGCTCTAATTCAGCGACATGCACGGTCTCTACACATGGCAGGTAGACACAGAAAATGGATCCTTTACCAGGCTCGCTACTGACTGTAATCGTTCCGCCATGATCACTGACGATTCTATGTGTCACGGAAAGCCCCATCCCTGTTCCTTTTCCTTCCTCTTTTGTCGTGAAAAAGGGCTCGAATATATGTTCAAGTGACTTCTGGTCAATACCTGTTCCCGTGTCTTCAATTTTTATAAGTGCATAATTACCCTTTGGTATATTGTTTAAAAATCGCGACTTCTCACCATCGACATAGACCTGGTAACAATCAACACTGAGTGTTCCGCCCTCCTTTTCCATGGCGTGATAGGCATTGGTACAGATGTTCATAATCACCTGGTGTACTTGAGTTAAATCGGCCATTACCGGAGCACAAGCAGGATCGATCATCTGATCGAATAGAATGGTTGTGGGCACCGATGAACGCATTAATTTGAGGATGTCTTTAATAAGAGGTTGAAGGTACAGCTTTTGTATTTCAGGTGTTCGGGGACGGCTAAAAGTCAAAATCTGTGATACTAGCTGCTTGGCAAGACGGCTGGCTTTAATAATCTGATTGATTTCCATTTCCAGCTTTGACCCGGCTTCAGCCTCAACTGCAATCATCTCTGCATAACCGACAATGGGAGTGAGGATGTTGTTAAAATCATGAGCAATACCACCCGCCAGGGTACCGATTGCTTCCATTTTCTGAGCTTGACGATATTGTGCCTCGAGATGTTTGGCTTCCGTCATATCACGAGCGATACAGGCAAGCTTGCTGCACTTTCCCTTTTCATCAAAGATAGGAAAGGTGGATAAGTGAAATGTCTTGTTGAGGTTCTTGTACTCCATATCCATACTGTGAGGTTTTTCGTCGGAAAATGTTTTGGGTCCAGGACAATTTTCACAAGCAGTATCGCCACATTTAAAGACCTGGTAGCAATACTTGCCAACCAGTTCGGAGGAATCCTTTTCCAAAATATTGCCGGCAGCCCTGTTTGCCTGCAGGATTTTCATTTCGGGATCTTGAATGGTCACCAAGTCGTCAACAGCGTTGAAAAGACGTTCCCAATTCTTCTGTGTTTCTCTTGAAATGTCTTCCGCTTTCTTTCGCGCCAACATCATTTCATTAAATGAGGTAGATACCCTACTGATTTCATCATTACCGACGACTTCAACAGGTCTGGACAAATCCCCCTCTGCCATTCTCTTGGCAGCATGATTGAGCCTGTAAATGGGCACCAATATTTTTTTCCAGAAAAAGAGATAAATAGCTCCCGCCAACAAGAGCGCCATCAAACCGTTAATGAGAAACTGCCTCAGGAGAAAAGCATTGGTATTATCGACTCCCGATTTGAACGACATACCAACAATGACCCGACCGAGATACTTATCGGTATAGACAATGGGCACGGAGATATCGACCCAGCTTCCTGCTATTTTTCTGAAATCTGACAAAATGTCGTAGTGAACAAGAGCTTCTGAAGGGCGTTGAAAATTGGAGATGCTTTCATCATCCAGATCATTAATCCACGCTGCTATGCACTGCTCGTTTGCTGCCAGAATACCGACATACTTTACACCTTCATACTCTCCAATCTCCTTGACAACCTTTTCCATAGCAAGGTAGTTGTGAGATGCAATTAAGTTGGGAACTGAAGAAGCTATTTGCCTCCCAATGATCAAGCCTTCCTCTTTCAGTTCTGATAAATGCCTTATTTTCTGGTTTTTGTATGAAACAAAAAAGTGGATAAAACTGACAAGAATAATAATTAAAAAGACATAAAGCGAGAACTTGACACTGAGCGGCAGTTCAGCTGAGAATGTTTTTTTTGGTTTCTCTTTATGCATCTAGTAGTGTTCTCCATTGACCTGAAAAACAGCTTCTCTGAATGAATTGAAATCACTGTCATCGGCAAAGACGATGGCATCATAGTTAGCGGTGTTCAGAGCCTCCCGTCCTTCAGGATTTTCATTCATGGATAAGAGAATGGCCTGAATTGAGGCTCTGAGTTCTGGATCAACCTTGTTTGAACAAGCCCAGGGCAGATGGATATACTGTTGTCCTCTGGCCAGAACGCGAATTTGTGATAAATCCATTCGTCTCAAAATAAAATCGGATTCAAGCATATCATCACTGATACCGGCAGCATCCACTTGCTGCAAATAAACGGCCAAGGCTGCATTAGGCGGTGATAAGGCGAATTTATTTCGATAGTGTTGAGGGGAAAGGCCGCCATCCAGCAAGAGTTTTTTGGCAATGATTCCACAACGCGAAGATTTCAGTCCGCCCCCAAATACAATTTCCTTTCCCTGTAAATCGGCAATGGAGTTTATTCCCGAATCCTTTCTGACAATAATCGTACCTGTCATAGTCGTACGGCCATGTCTTTTAATAACACCAAGAAGATGAAAATTATATTTTTTATGGGCAACAAGGTATTGGTATCCATTGCAGTGAACAATATCAAACAGGTCATTTTCCATTTTATACCAAAAACTATCAAAGTCCTTGCTTATATCAAGCCTGATATTCCTGCCCATTTTTTTTGATAAGTAAGATGTAAACGGACTGTATAATTTAAAAGTTATTTCTTCATTGCGCTGGGGAAAGACACCCAACACTAAAGTATCCTCTTGAGCCATGAAATGAACGCCGAATATACATACCAACAGAAGAATAAAGATCCTTTTTAAAGAAAGTGCCTCTTGCATATCAAATCCCAGTCCTTAAGTTGTTATGTTGATAACTCCAATTAAACCGATTTTTGATTATAGCATATGCCCATAAAGATGTACAAGATGAACATTTTACAGTCCAATAACGTGTTAGCGTATTTTCAGTGAGAGCAGACCTATTACAGCCAGGACAAAGGAAACGATCCAAAGACGCACGGCAACTTTTGGTTCAGCCATTCCCATGTGGGTCAGTTCATGGTGAAAGGGTGCACGATGAAAAAAACGTCGACCTTTTTTTCTTAAATAATAATCCTGTACCAGGCTGGTAAAGTTGTGTACCACAAAGACACCGCCAACAATGGGAAAGAGCATTTCCTGCTTAATAAAAAAAACAGAAAGACCCGCTGCCATGCCAATTGCAAGAGAACCGGTATCACCCATAAACACTTCAGCCGGGTAGGCATTATACCATAGGAAACCAGCTATTCCCCCAATCAGGGCAGCTAAAAACACACTAATTTCAATAGCCCCCTCAACATGAGGAAAAATAAGGAAATCAGCGGTATCCACCCTGCCAATGACAAAGGCAAAAACAGCAAAAACAGCCAAAGAGACACTGGTTGTTCCCGCTGAAAGTCCATCTTTTCCATCTGTAATATTTACCGAATTGCATATGGCGTACATGGCCACGATGAAGAAAAGGCTAAAAAGCCATGGGTGAAGATCGAAAACGGGGTTTTTGTGAAAAGGCAAATAAACAACACATTGAATATCTGCAGGAATGGGACTTGATTTGGACAGGAAGAACCAGAGGAAAGGCAAAATAAAGATGAATTGAAACAATGTCTTCATTTTTCGACTCATTCCATAGAGGGAAGACTTGAACCGGACTTTCAGGTAATCATCAATAAAGCCGGTCAACCCCATTGCCAACATACCAAAGAGTAATGCAAACAGAAACGGGCTGCTGAAATCACCCCACAATAAAACACTCAGGCTTGTAAACAGGAGAATCATCAAACCTCCACCGGTGGGTGTGCCCTTCTTTCCAGTGGCAGCAATATCGAGAAAGTCTCCAGAAGTGTCTTTCATTCTCTTTTTGTAGAGAAAAACAATAATTTTAAAACCCCAAATTAAAGTAAAACCCATGGAGGTTCCCAGAGCCATGAGCAATCGAAAAATAGGGTACTCAAGCAGCCTGAAAAAGCCCATCTCGATCTGATGAGCTTTCAACCACTCCACGACAATAATAAACACTATTGATCCTCCTTGACTTGGCTGCGGGACCTGTTCAATGTGGCTTGCCTTAAGACAACAGCCGTATTTTTAAATTGGTCGCGAATGTGAAAGTGAGCTTGAAAATCGGAATTCGTCAGCAACATTTGTTTCAAGAACTTACTGACCTCGTGGAAATTGTCGAATCTGTTTTCTTTAATACCCAGTTCCACTCCACGCAAAACGCCCTCCCTGAGTCGAACATTACGGGCAAAAAGAAACTTTTTCATGGAATCGATGTACTGCTTTTGGTTCAGGAACAGCACAGACGCGGCAATCGCATCGCTGCGAACCTCATAACTCTCTCTTTTGTTTAAGGCGATGCTGTGTATTTTGTCGCAAATGGCTCCCTGTTGATTCAACTCCCTGTAAAAACGCCGATAGAGACCAATCGCTCTCAAGCGTGTTTCAAAATAGGAATCATCCAGACCTTTGAGTACCATTGTTTCAAATTCAGGCTGGTATGAAACGGCTTTGGCGAGTGCGAACAGGCTGTTTCTCTTCAAGAAGCCCTTGAATTGGTCAAAATTTTCATAGATAAAGGTATACAGCTGAGGATCTTTGAAGACGCCGATCAATTTAATACCCTTGTTCACCTGGAGAAAGTGACTGCTCCTTAAATATCCTTCCAATTTGCTGCGGTAATATTGAACCATCACGTGATCAGATGGCTGTTCTTCCAGGTGACTGACCAGCGAATCAAACAGGCGCTGATGCTTGATACTGGCAGGTTCCGTTATTTGCGTAATGTGGTTCAATGGCCGTTCGTGGAAACAGTCCGCAATGGCATTGGCAACGGCATGCTCCGTATTGGAATAAAAACTCGCACCGGCATGCTTTGACATGGACAGGAGCTCTTCTCGCTTTCCCGCCAAAGACAAAACGGTTTTAAAGAGTGCATTGGGATCAACCCATTCGGTATTTGATTCAAGTGAATGGGATTCAAAGAGAAGCTCACAGGCTCCTTTTGCCCGCAATTCAATGGCATTCAACTCCTGGTGATCGCCTGGCAAACCCCGTTTGGGGATCACCAAAGCGGGTTTTCCCAGTGCCATGATTTCAGCCAGCGCTCCTGCTCCCGCCCGACAAACAATGAGATCGGCCGCCCTTTGATAGTCGCAAAGATTGTGAAGGTAAGCGTGACCTTCATAAAAAACCTGACCATCGCTGTCTCTGCCCTTAAATGATTCAGGATCAAAATTAAAATCCATTTCATCTAACAAAGCTCTGGTATCGTTTAAAGCATGGTAAGCAGAAGATTGATTCATTCCAATACCGTGAACGAGATAGAACTTTTTTGACTGCGCAAACTTTGGAAGTGCCTGTACCAAGCTCCTGTTGATCGTTCTGGCTCCAATGGATCCACCGTAGGCTAAGACCAAAAAACGATCCGAGGGAATACCCAGTTTCTGCTTCATCAAATTGGCATCTTGCTTGGGCAGAAGAAACTCTTTCCTTACGGGATAACCGACATGAACGCATTTGTTGTTCCACATGAGAAAAGCAGATTCGCGAAAGTTGACCATGCTCAGATCTACCAACAGAGAAGCTGCCTTATTCATAAACCCAGGTGCTAAATTCTGTTCGTGTAAAACGATTTTGAGTTTGAGAAACGGCTGCAGCAGAGCTGCGGCAAAAACAACCGGTGCGGAGACATACCCGCCAGAAACGATGACCAAGCTTGGGTTGAACGCCAGAATGTGCTTCATGGCTTGCAAGGTCCCCATGACGAGATTGGGAAAAGAGTGAAAAAGGCTTTTGGCAGAGATGCCAGCCACGGGCGCGGATCGGATCCCGCGAAAAGCGATACCCTTCTTGGTAACAATTTTATATTCAGGTTTGGTCTTCATTCCAAGATAACAGACATCCTCGATTTCCTCGTGTTTGGAGAGAATGTCAAATATGGCTAAACTGGGATAGACATGACCGCCTGTTCCCCCTCCAGAGAGGATGACTCTCAGTTTCTTATCGGACCTTTTAATGAGAAAGGGCAGAGTCACAGCCAGGAACACCACAAGGCCGATTCCCCCTATCAGGATAATCACTGCCAGTAAAAAGAAAAAGTTACCATCTTCAGGTAATGCCAATTTAATTCCTCCCATAGCCAGAGCGTACAAGCCTATGGCCACACTGCTTTTGGAGACGAAACTCCCGATTCCCTGCCCTCTCAGATTGACACTCGCTCTTTTCAATAAACAGATCATAACCATACACTGGACAACATAGGAGATGGATGTGGCCAGGGCAATGCCTCCATGTCCCAAGAAGGTACGATAGAGCACTAAGTCCAGGCTGATATTGACGACAGCACCGATAAAGCTCACATAAATAAGCGGGCGACTGTCTTCAATGGCCGGAAATATTTCCGCAAAAAAACGCCTCAAGCTCATGGGAAAAAGGCCTATGGAAAAGAAGAAAAAGGCTACGGAGGTGAGTTTCAGAGCCTGTTCGTCAAATTCACCTCTTTTAAAGAACAAGGTCATCAATTCATGTCCGTAAATCAGGCAAAAAACGCTAATGGGTACCATCAAAATAAACTGTGTTTTGACGCCCATGGCAATGGCGGCAGGAATGTCAACGCCCTTTTTCTTGCCCTTGAGATCGGAAACGGCCTTTGAGACCGGCAGTGATGAAAAGGCCATACCAAAGAGGGTGACCGGTAAATCCAGAATGCGGCGGCTGTACATTAAAGCTGTAACCGCACCGTTGACAGTGAGAGTGGCAACGGCAGCATCTACCAAGTCAATGCTTTTATTGAACAGCGATGAAGCCAAAATATTTCCACCTTGACCAAAGGCCTTCTTCGTTTCCCCTTTGCTGAAACCTTTTGGTTCCTTTACATCCTCTTCCCTGCCTAAGTCGCGATAAATTTTTATAACGGAGGGCAGCTGTACAAGCAGGAAGCCCACGGAGCCAATCAGGTAGCCATAGACCATGGAAACAATGCCCAGACTCTTGTAAAAAAGAATCATGGTTATTAACAGCAACATATTTTGAACAGCCGGGCTGAAGCCATACAGGAATTCTTTCTTTTTGGTATACCTCAGGATACTCCCGCAAAAGGTCGCCAGACTGATGAGCAGCATATAGGGCATAAAAAGACGAGCCAGTTCAAGCGGCAAACCCTGGGCGTCTTCTTCGAAACCGGCAGCCAACTTATCGATTATAAAGGGCAGGAAAAAATAGACAAGAGTCATACAAACGATAACGAGAATCTGGCTGATCAGGAAAGTTCTGAGGAGCAAGCGCCTTGCTTCCTTTAACTTACCTTCTGACCTGAGACGATTAAAAGGCGGCATAAAAGCTCGTTCGTACATGGACTCGCCAAAGACCTGCCGAAACACATTGGGAATTTTGAAGGCAAGCGTAAAGGCGTCTGTTATGAAATTACTGCCAAAAAAGAACGCCATGAGAATGTCGCGAAAAAAACCAAACAATCGAGAGAAGGCAATACCAAAGAAAAATCTCAATCCCTGCTTGAGTCGACTCAACGATGCATGCATGCAAACCATCTCCTGATTGATTATTCCCATGTATGGGACTTCCGCAGTTGGTAAATTCGCATCTATTCAAATGCAAACCATGTGATCGTTCATTATAACAGTATAACCGGAAAAGTGCAGTTGGACATAAACGAGATATGATCGTGAAGTGTGCCATTGTGTTTATTACAACCGCAAGAGGCTTTCGCTTTTTTTCTTACCCGGTGAGTTGAATGCGAATGAGCGATATGGTCTTTTGTTTCCCTTGCTGCCGTTCAGAAATAAAAAAAGCCCTTCACCGAAGGTTGCGGTGAAGGGCTTTTTAGAGAGAATCTGGCAGTGTCCTACTTTCCCAGGGCTCAAAACCCCAGTATCATCGGCTCTATCGGGCTTAACTGCGGTGTTCGGAATGGGAACCG
>PDWI01006439.1_pt1 | contig 14702 bp, 13 predicted proteins | sample 1430891 | NCBI WGS metagenome assembly PDWI01 (sample SAMN01162508, study PRJNA174530) | Oral metagenome, whole genome shotgun sequencing project. | biome: Marine environment; feature: Marine mammal; material: Swab sample of the gingival sulcus; isolation source: swab sample of gingival sulcus... | reverse complement strand
CTTGCTGCTAGATACAGAGTTATGTCTATACCAACTTTACTTTTATTTAAAGATGGAGAACTTGTAGAACAACCAATGATTTGAGTTCAATCAAAAGAAGCTCTACAATCGGTTTGTGAAAAACATTTATAATAAAAAAATAGTTTAGGAAACTAAACTATTTTTTTTGTTTTAATAATGACAATAAAGAGATATTGAGAACTGAGAAATAAGAATTAATAACTAATTTAATAAGGAACTTTACAATTTTATGATTCCGTATCAAGTACGGAATGACATTATCACAGAACTTTCAACTTTGACTTTTAACTTTCAACTGTCCTATATAACCTTCACCATATTAAAAAATGGAAGCATTATAGCAAGGATTAGAGTTCATATTATAATTCAGACAACAACTATAACTATTGGTTCTATGGCTGTTTGAATGTTTTTAAGTATATCATCTATTTCTTTATTCATTTTTTCACTTCTTTTTATTAGGAGTTCTGCTAAATTTCATGTTTCTTCTCATATTTTTACTGCACTACTTAGCTCTATTGGAAATAAAAAATTTTCTTTTCCTGATTTTATTTCATCTACTCACATAAGTTTGGATAATTCTACTCATTTAGCAACTCTAGAACTTATTTTTTTTAATTTAGCTTCATAGTAGTCATTTTCCAATGCTCTAGAACTTACTTCTAGAGATTTGTTTATAATTATTCAATTTTTTAAAAGCATTCAAAAACTTCATGCAAACATAGAAAGTATTTTTTTCTTTATTAAAGCTCATAAAAAAGGTATTCTTATCACAAAATAGTCCCAATAAATTTTTGTTTTTTTCCAAGTTTTAAAACAATATATTAAAAATATAAATCAAACTATAGAAATTATTATATAAACTATATTATTTTGAATAAATTCAGAAGTATTTATTACTTTTTGTGTAAGTTCTGGTAGATTTACTTTTGCATCTTTATACATTTTTTGTATTTTTGGTATAACATAAACCATAAATACTGTAATCATAATAATTGATAAACTTATTATTACAAGTGGGTAAATCAAGGCTCAAAGTATTTTTCATTTTAATTCTTTGCTTTTTTCTTCTTTATTTTTAATAGTTTCTATTGAATCACTAATTTTTCATGTTATTTCTCACATATCTATAATTGCAAGATCAAAATAATTAAAAATTTTTGGAAATTTTCAAAATGATATTCTAAGATTAGCTCATTTATTTACATCATCTATTATTTTTTTTATTAAGAGTTTATTTTTTTTCTTTTTAGTTTGATACATAATTATTTTCAAACTATTTAAAAGAGGTATTCCAGAACTTAAAAGACTAGAAAATTGTTCCAAAAAATTTATCTTATCTTTTGAACTTATTTTTATATTTCTCTCATCAGAAAAACTTAATTTTGAAAATAGCTTATTTATATCAAATTTTTTCATAATTACTTTATACTAGATACTTTTTTCTTTTTCTTATATTATTTTATCATTTTTCTTGAAATATTTCAAAAAAAAGTATAATAAAGTAGATTTATTATATTTTAGCAAAAAATTATGATGAAAAAATTAAAAAAAATAAATTTATTTTGAGTTTGAGATAGAGAAGAATATGAAGAAATAGAAGAAAATGAATTATATGAAGATGATGAAGTTTTTGAGGATTTAGAGGAAGATAGGGAAGAAGAAAATCTCTGACAAATAGCTCTTGATATACTTGATGATGGTAAAAATCTCATTATATTAGCTCCAGTTGCTGGTATAGATTTAAAAGATATAGATTTATCTTTTTATAATCAAGTTTTAACTATTTCTTGAGTTAGAAAAAGACCAAATTTTTATGATGAAGATGTTTTTATAAAAAATAGTGAATGTTATTGGGGGAAGTTTTCTAGGAAAATAATTCTTCCAGAGAATCTAGATTTTGAAGATATTAAAGCAAGTATGGAAAATAATTTACTTATGATTAATATACCAAAATTGCATTTTCAAAATCATAATATACAAATAGACAAAATTTATTAAAATAAATTACTAATTTAAAAAAATGTTTAGAAAAAAATGAGTTAAAAATAGTGCTAAAAAATTTGATAAACTTATAACTACATTTATAGTTTGAGGTGCAATAGCATCTATATTTTGAGCTTCTAGAACAAAAAGATGAAGAAAAATAACAGAAAAACTTTGAATTTTCACTAAAAAAATTTTTAGAAGATGATTTAGTTTTATATGAAAATCTGTTGTTTCTATTACTGAGTTTTTATCTAAAAAATAATTATGAAAAAAATAACTATATTATTTATTATTTTGCTTTTTTTCTTGCCAAATTTTGTTTTTTGAGCTTGTAGTAAATACTCTGCAAAAATTTCAGAGTGTAATAATGCTTTAAAAGACTTTATCTGAAGAGATAAGGCTTTTATAAAGCCTTGAGCTTCTATAAAATCTATAGAAGATTTTCCTTGTTTGCAAGCTCCTTATGAAGAAAGAGTTGCTCAAATAATAATGGATGAAAATTTTAAAAAAGTAAATAAAAATGTGGAAGATGAGTTAAAAAATATGTATAAATCAAAAGATTTTTATTTTTGAAAAGATGCAAAATATACTTATATAGATTGATTAAGATATATATTTTCTAAATCAAATGAATTTTTAGATTCTTATAATTCTGCTTGTGAAAATTCTATTTTAGAATTACAAAGTTGTTTTAATAATAATCCTTCAATATCTGTAGATTTAGCAGGTAAATTTTTAGTTTGATCTAATAGAGATTGTTATGCTCTTGCTAAAACCAAAACACGTATTTTTTGAGATATAGCTTATAACTCACTTTTACTTAATAAAAGACAAATATCTAAAGATCAAAAAAAATTGTATCAACAATGACAAAGAACTAAATATGATGGAGTTTTGGATTTACTTATTATAAATCTTTCTTATATAGAAAAAATCTGGAAAGCTTGGCCAAGTAAAACTAAAAATACTTTGTAAAGAGCTTGTTCAAAAAAAGTCATTCTGTACTTTACAGAATGACTTTTTTATTATTTTTTGTTTTTAATTTTTTTACCACAATAAGGACAAATTTTCATATTTTTCTTAACTCTTTTTTTACAATGTTTACATTTTCTTGTTCTAAGTCTAAGTATAAGTAAGAAAAATAGAATTAAAGCTAATATTATGGCAGAGAGCATTATGAAAAAATAAGGATTTAGTCATATATATTTTTTTGTATATACTACTTTGAAATCTTTTGCTGAATTAAATTCTATATCTTCTCAATCATAACTTTCATAACCTGTTGTTATTATAGCTTTTAGGTTTTTTGTTTCTCTTTTTTCACAAATTCTCTCCCAAGGATATAAGTTTACTCTTCAGATAGAATTTTCTTTACTAAAGTATTCTTCAGGAGATATGTATTTTATTACATTTTTTCAATCTTTATCTATACTTGGTTCAAAAAATCATTTCCAAGGTGCTTTAAATATTCTTTTTGTTTCTGGTAAAACATTTCAATCACTCTCATTTATATTTATATAATCTGTAATTTGTTCTCAAATAATAGTTCCATTATTATCTACTATTTGTTTTTTTCATATAGATTTTATAATATTTCAATTTTCATCTTGAATAACTATTTTTCATTTTGGTTTTATATGTGTATTTCACTTGTTGTTAAAAGGTATTTCAAATGTTATTTCTGGTTTTTCTTCTGAATTATTATCTGAATTGTCTTCGGAATTATCCTCTGAAGTATTTTCCTCATTATCATCTGCAGAATTTAGATCTGTTATGTCTTCTATATATTCTTCTGCTTCTTCAACATCTATACATTTTCAGTCTGTGTTACTATCAGTTAGGTCTATGATACAATCATCTATTTCATCTTCTAAGCTATTTGTGTAAGTATTTAAGTCTGTATTTATACCTCATCATGTTGTTATATTTGTATCTCCAGGACTTCAATCATTTATTATTTCTCAGCTTACAGTTAGTAAAACAAGAACACCATAATCTGCATCTATAGTTATTTTTCATGATTGATTTGTTCATTTGTATTTGAAAAATACAGCTCAATAATGTCATCCTGGAGTTGCATTTGAGGGAATATTTATAGTAAAACTTATATTTTTTTCTTCACCTGGATTTATGGTAAAACTAGGTGTGTTTACAGTTATCCAACTTGCTAATTCTGTGTTTAGGTTTGTTGTTAGATTATCTTTTATAAATATAGGATTTCAAGTTGAATTATCTGAGCTAAAATTTGCTTTTCATGTTGTTATAAATTTTTGTTGATCAGATTTATTTATAATCTTTGCATTTTTAACTATAGATTCTCCAGGATTACCAGTTAGTTCATATTTTATGGGAGATACTACTAAATTTATATCTCAAGAACTAGCATCTGAATTATTAATTTGTATTATTAAAATAAATATAGAAATTATTAGAATTTTTATAATTTTACTTATATTCATAACTTTATTTTTTTAGCTTAATAAATTATTACATAATAATAATCAAAAAAAAACAAAAATCAAAAAAAAGTATTAATTTTAAAATTAATACTTTTTTTATTTTTTTAAAATTAGAAGTTACCTGTTATTGTAAATGTAAGTACATCCTCATAAGCTCAAGCTGGAGCCATACTATTTGGTGTAGCAGAAACTTCAAATACAAAGTCTTTTGTTCCATTATCAAAGTCTTCTGGTTTATTTGTTTGGTATAATATATGTTCTGTTGTATTATCTGTAATTTCAGTTGTAGCAAGAGTGTTTGTTACAGCAAAACCAGTTATTGTAGAATCTAGAGCTCCTCAAACATTTTGATTTGTAGAAGCAAAAGTATAGTTACTTTGGTAAGGATTTGTAGCTAAGTTGTTTAATACTACTGTTGGATCAGCTGTGTTTTCTAGTCATCCACTATTTGATCTAACTGTTACTAGTAATCAGTTAACTGCATTTGTTCAAACCTCTAAATCTAATGTTCAGTTTGAAGCTGTTGCACTTGTAAGTAAACCTAAATCAATTTCAGGAGCAGAGATGCTCATATCAATTTGTGGTTCTATTCTAGCTTTTACTATTATTCAATTAACACTACCACTTGCAGATCAAGCACCTGTAAACTCTTCATTCCACATAATACTTGAATCAAAAGCTCAAGATCAAACTACAGAACCTGTACCTACTTGAATATCTGCATTTGCAGTCATTCAATTAATAAGTGCACCCATAATAGACATAGCCGAAATTGCTACAATACTAAACATAGCAAGGCTTTTATTTCTCATGTTTCTCATAATAAATAATTATGTTATAAAATAATTGTAATATTATGATAACATAATTATTTATCTTTTGTCAAAAATTTTAACAACTTTTTTTTGATTTTTTTTAAAATAGGCTTAAAATATCAAATAAATATTAAAGAAAAAAACAATGAATATAATAAAAAAATACCATATTAAAGCCAAAAAATCACTTTGACAAAATTTTTTAGTAGATATAGAAAAACTTTTTTTTATTTCTAATAAATTAGAGATAAAATGAAAAAATATAGTAGAAGTTGGTCCATGATATGGTGCTTTAACTGAAAAATTATTAGAAAAAAAACCAAAAGCTCTAAATTTAATAGAGCTTGATAATAATATGGTAAATATTTTAAAAGATAGAATTGAAAGTTGAGATTTAAAAGCTTGAAAAACAAATTTAACTATAGAAAATATAGATGTTTTAAAATATTTTCCAGATTTTGAAAATTATTTTGTAATTGCAAATATACCTTATTATATAACTTCACCAATTTTAAGACATTTTTTTTATGATGTTAAAAATACTCCTGAAAAAATGCTTATTTTAATGCAAAAAGATGTTTGAGATAAGATATTAAAAGGAGTTGAAAGTTGAAAGTTGAAAGTTGAAAGTAAAAGTTGAAAGAATACCTCACCCCTAGCCCCTCTACCCCAGGGCACTCTCTCTTGTCCCAAGGCTGGGACAATTCACCTTGTCCTGCAAGGAGAGGGGGATAGCAAAGGTAAAGGGAGAAAAAATAAAAAAATAAAAAATTCAGTTTTGAGTCTTTTTATGCAAAAAAAATCATATATTAGTGAGGTATTGCTTGTTGGGAAAGAGTGTTTTTCTCCCTCACCAAAGGTTGATTCTTCTGTTTTGCTTTTTGAAAAACATAATTTGTATGAAGAAGTAGATGACAAAGATTTTTTAGAATTTATAAAGTTAGCATTTTCAGAAAATAGAAAAAAACTTTCAAAAAATTTGGCTAAAAAGTATAAAAAAGAAGATATTTTAAAAATATTTAAAGAAAATAATATATGAGAAAACACAAGAGCAGAAGAATTAGATATAGCTTTATATTGCAAACTAGTTTGAGTTTTTAACAATATATTAAATAAAAATTCATAATGAAACTTGATATTTTTATTTATATTTTTATAATTCCAACTTGAAAAATATCTTTTTTGTAAAACAAGGTTTAAATCCTTGTAAAATTATTTTTAAAAAAACTAAATGAAAAACAAAGCAATTATTCATCTGATGAGTAAGGCAAGAATGAAGTCTCAAGCTTTTAAGGCAGATATAGATGCTATGGAAGAACTTTCAGAAAAGTATGGACTTAAAAGTATAATTTTTTATAAGTGAGATGAGATAGATTATATAGATATGATATCTAAGCTTGAAAAATTTTGAATTTTTACCAAAAACTATGCAAATAGAGATGATTTACTTGAAAAAGTTGCAGATTTTACAGAGGATTATGAAATTATATTTGTTTATACTGGTATGGAGTTTTTGATTAAAATAGCAAATAGAGTAAGGGAAAAACTATGACAACCTCTTTCAGATGAGAGAAATATCTTTAGGGATAAATCACTACAAAGAAAACTTATTTCAGAAAATAATCCTGAACTTTGAATTAAATTTTTAAAATGAGAACCTGAAAATTTAGATATAAAAGAGATAGAAGAAAAGGTAGGATATCCGTTTATAGTGAAACCTGTTGATTGAGTTCAATCTTCTTGAGTTCAAAAAATAGAAAAAAGAGCAGATTTTAAAAGATATATATCTAATTATGAGGCTTTTCATGATAAATTAAAAGCAAGATGAGTTGATAATAAAGAGCTTATAGTTGAAGAATTTTTAGATGGAAATTTATACACTCTAGATTATTATGTAGATAAAGAGTGATATGTTTATAATTCAAAACCAGCTAGGGAAATACTTTGAATTGATTTTGGAATTCCAGATTATTGTGTAGTTGCTAGAATGTCTTCTTTAGATATAGAATTACAACTTAAATGAATCAGATTAAAAACATTTATAAATTCAACAGTTAAAGCTTGTGGTATAAGAAATACTTTTGTTCATCATGAGTTTAAATACACAAGTAAGAAAAAATTAAAAACTATTGAGCTTAATGGTAGGCTTTGATGAGGAAGAGTGGCTCTTATGAAAAAGGCTTATGGTATAAATCTTTTTGAAATGGTTGTAAATCCAGATTTAAAAGCATGAAAAATCAAAGAAAATAGTATAGTTTTTATTATTCATGCTCCAAAAAGATGAATTTTAAAGGCATTTAATAATAAAACACTTGCAAATATAAAAAGAAGGGAATCAGTATATGATATAAAATTAGATGAATCTAAACTTGGAAAAGAAACTTGACTTACAAAAGATTGATTTACAAAACTTTGAGAAATTAAACTTGCAAATAATGATTATTCTCAAATATTAAAAGATTATAATTATATAAAAAGTAAATATAAAAACATACTTATTATAGAGTCAGAAGAAAAAGAGAGCTTTATAACAAAATTTAAGTATTATTTTTGAAATTAATAAAAAAATATTTCTAAAATTTTTAGAAATATTTTTTTTGACATTTTTCTTTATGTTAATAGTATATATTACTATAAATTAATTAAGTTATTTATGAAAAAAGTATTTTGAATTTATTTTTCAAGTTCTGAAGTTTTATGATATCCTTTAACAAATAATTGGTTTTTTGAGTCTTATGCTGAAATTTTGGAGAATATAGAAAAAGAATGAATTAAATGAGTTATTGTTAGAGGTAAAAGCTATCTCTGAAATTGAAGATTTCAGTGTTATTTTATATGGAATTGAAGGGCTTATGAAAAAATAGAAGAGGAAATAAAACTTGATTTACTTTGGAATAGAGATTCTGAGAATACTATTCCAAAAATAGAGGATTTACCAGTATTAAATTATTTTGAATTTGATGAAATATGTAGAGATAAAATTATCACAGCAAATATGTTTTCATATATACAACCTCAAACTATATTGCTTAATGATTATAATGATTATTTAAAAAATATTTCAAAAATAAAAACTGATTATGTTGTTTTGAAGCCAAGGTTTTGAGAATGATGTAAGTGAGTGAATATTTTAAAAAGAAATGATATAACAGAAGAATTATATGAAAGTTGGAAAGATATAATTATGCAAAATTTTATGGATTCAAGTTTGTGAATTCCTTGAATGGTTGAAGGAATACATGAATTGCAAATTTATTGTATAAATTGAGAATATTCAGGTTCTAGGATGAAAATACCTGCAAAATGACAATTAGTAGCTAGTTTAGCCTGAGAATTTAGGTGAAAAGCTTTTCCAGTTAAAAAATCAGATATTCCAAAAATAGTATTTGAAGAGTTGCAAAAAATAGATTCAAAATTTGAGAAGTTTGATATGAGAGTTTATAGAGCTGACTTTATGAACACAAAAGATTGATATAAAATTGTTGAATTAAATTCTAGACCTTGAGTAAGGCATCCAGATAAAGATGGTACAGATTATTGGGAGTTTAATTGAAATATTGTTAAATTAGTAAGGAATTATTTGTTAAATTAAAAAGTATTTTCATTTTGAAAATACTTTTTTAACTTTCTAGTCATTTAAATTTTATAACTTCTTTTTTTCTCTCTTCTCAAAGTCTTTTTATTGCTTTTTCTAGAGTAACTAAGAAATTATCATTATCTTTTATTAAGTTAAAAACTAGAGCTAAACTTTCTTTGGTTTTTCTATTTACATAATCTATTTTGTTTTCAGTTAAATCTAGAATTGGGTATTTTTTTTCTAATTTTTTTAAAAATCACTCTTCTTCTGTCTTTTTTCATTTTTTTCTTTGTTCTAGAAAATATATTATTGCATCAGAGGCAAAAAGTGGTTTTTTAATATCTAATTTTTTTCATTTTTTTTCATTTTGTTCTTTTAAATATTTTAATTTTTTTATATCGTCAAAAGAAACTTTTCATAAAAATAAATCTTCAAATTTTATTCACTCTTTTCAATTAGATAATATGTATTTGTTAACTTCATCTACAAGTTTAAATAATCCTCTTGTATAACTACAATCTTTATGTTGAACTCCAGATTTATTTGATCTTTTTAATCTTAAATAAATAGTTTTTGGACAGGTTTTTTGAGGAGATAGCTTTTCTTTTAATTCTAAGAAATCTAGTAATTCTTCATTATCTAAAATTTCTCACATTAGTATGTCTGAGAAATTAGGAGGGATAGAGATTTTATTTTTATCAATAATCCATTTTCAAGTTTTTTCATCTTTTATGAAAATACCTCTCCCATATTCAAGCATTCTTTCCATAAATTTAGCAAGTCATTCATCTTTTTCTGTAGATTTTGCTCATCTTAAGTTTCAAAATATTTCTTTGTGATTATGGTCTGTTATAGAGTGAGTTTCTATTTCATGAGCATTTAGTTTTAAAAATCTAGGAAGAGAAAATACTCTAAATTTTTCATTATTTGGAAACTCTATAGAGTTTGGTCAATCAGATATACTTCAAACTTCATCATTTTGAGAAGCTATATGCTTTAATCAATTTAGGGCTTCTATAAACAAGTTAAATCAAGGTATATATCTGCTATCTCTTATTTTTATATCTTCATATTTTTCTATTAAACTTTTAGCTTTTCTTTTCTTTTTGTATTCATAATTTTTTCCTAGTAGTTTTCTAGCTTTTTCAAGGTAGTTTTCAAATCTTGCTTTTTCTTCTTTATTTAAGTTTTTTTTATTTTTATCAAATACTTCTTTTATATCTTCATAAGACATGGCTATTTCTTCAGGATTATTTTTTACTTGTCCTCAAAAAATCTTTTTATCTAAAAATCTTTGTTTTTTATCAATTAATTTAGAATCAAACTCTACTTTTATTCCAGCTTTTTCTAATTCATAAGGAAGTCAATTTAGACAGTAGTTTAATAAATCTTTTTTTTCTTCTAGGGCTTTTATAATTATTTCAATCTCATATTTTTCTTCTTTATCTTTTGCTTTAATATTTTTTACTTTTTCTAAATAAATATCTATTAATTCTAGTTTTTTATTTATTTTTTCAGTTAATTTTTCTTTTGCTTTTAATATAATTTCTTTTCTTTTTTCAGTAGAAGCTTTTTTTATTTCTCTTAAATTTGCTTCTCATATATCACAAAATAGGGTTGTATTTAAATCAAAATCTTTTTCTGAATAATAAGAATAAGTTACTTCAGCTATTTTCCACATTTTTCATTTTATCCACTCTTTTTCATCAAAAATTAAACTATCAATTTCTGATTTAATAGTTTCTAAGTTATTTTCAGTTCATAGAGTGGTTAATTTTCTCATATTTTTTAAAATTATATATTCTTTTTATTTTACACTAGTTTTTAGAATAAGTCAAAAAATTTAAACTTTACTTTTTTGTATTTTTCTATAAAATTCTTCAAAATTTAAAAGATGTTCCTTAAGAATTGAGATATAAAAAGTCTAAATTCTAAAATCTTTTTTCTAGAGTTTTATTAAAACAACTTGTAACTTTTACTTTTAACTTTCTACTATTAATTATGAATTTAGAAAAAATAAGAAATTTTTGTATAATTGCACATATAGACCACTGAAAATCTACTCTTGCTGATAGACTTTTGGAGATAACTTGAACTATTGAAAAAAGAGATATGAAACATGGTCAGATGCTTGATACTATGGAGCTTGAACAAGAAAGATGAATTACTATAAAACTTCAACCTGTTAGGATGAATTGGAAGGATTATGAATTAAATATTATAGACACTCCAGGTCATGTAGATTTTCAATATGAAGTTTCAAGAAGTCTAGCTTCTGTTGAGGGAGCTCTTTTAATAGTGGATGCAACTCAATGAATAGAGGCCCAAACTCTTTCAAATGTTTATATGGCTATAGAAAATGATTTAGATATTATTCCTGTTATAAATAAAGTTGATCTTCCAGCTGCTGATGTTGAAAAGGTATCAGAAGAAATTATAAATTTGCTTTGATGTGATAAATCTGAAATAATTCCAGTTTCAGCAAAAACAGGACAAAATGTAGAAGCAGTACTTGAAGCTGTAATTGAAAGAATACAATCTCCTCAAATTTTTCAAGTAGATCAAGCAGTAGAAAAACAAGAATTAAAAGCTCTTGTTTTTGATAGTCAGTATGATAATTATAGAGGGGTAGTTTCATATGTAAAAGTATTTGAATGAGAAATCAAAAAAGGGGACACTCTTCATTTTCTTCATGCAGATAAAAAAATAGAAGCTCTTGATGTGGGGTATTTTTCTCCAGGATATACTAGTGATAAAAAAATAGAAAATGGGTCAGTGGGATATGTAGTTACTGGATTAAAAGATATTAAAGAAGCAAAGGTTTGAGATACTTTATGGAAACCAGAAGAAGTATCGGGTCCAAAGATGAAGCCGGAAGAAGCTAAGGCAATAGAAGGATTTGGAGAAGCAAAACCATTTATCTATGCAGGGATTTTTCCTATGGATTCTAGTGAGTATCCTCAGCTTAAAGATGCAATGGGAAAATTAGTTTTAAATGATTCAGCTCTTTTTATGGAATCATCAGTTTCTCCAGCTCTTGGTCATGGTTATAGATGTGGATTTTTAGGACTTTTGCATCTTGATATAGTAAAAGAAAGACTTTTTCGTGAGTTTCAAATGGATGTTATTATGACAGCTCCTCAAGTAACTTATAGAATCAAGATGGATGGAGATAAGTCTTCTGAATATGGAAGATTTTTTCCAGAAGTATTTGAGTCTGAATGAAGAACTTTCACTTATGCTTACATCTCTAATCCAGAAGATCTTCCAAATAGAGAAAAATATGTTTCTATAGAAGAACCAATAGCAAAAGTAGAGATTATTACTCCTGCAGAATATGTAGGTTCACTTATGCAAATTTCACAAGAAAGAAGAGGGACTTTCAAAAATCAACAATACTTAGATTCAGATAGAGTAATGCTTGTATATGATCTTCCTATGAATGAGTTAATTTGAGATTTTTATGATGAGATAAAATCACTTTCTAGTTGATATGCTTCTCTTAACTATGATTTCCAAAAATACAATGAAGATGATATGGTGAAACTTGATATTTTAATAGCAGATGAAAAAGTAGATGCTCTTGGGTTTATTTGTCATAGAGAACAAGCTCCATATATTTGAGGGAAAGTTTGTGCTAAATTAAAAGAAACAATTCCTAAAGCACTTTTCTCCATAAAAATACAAGCTGCAGTTGGTTCAAAAATTGTTGGGAGAGAAACTCTTTCAGCTCTTAGAAAAGATGTTACAGCTAAACTGTATGGTTGAGATATATCAAGAAAAAGAAAACTTCTTGATAAACAAAAAAAATGAAAGAAAAAAATGAAACAATTTTGAAAAGTAAGTCTGCCTAGTGAAGCTTTTGTGAATTTATTAAAAAAATAAGGAAATTTATTCCTTATTTTTTTATACTTTTATATTTATACAAATACCTATGTCATCTCAGCCTTCTATAAAAGGATTTTTCATTTTGAGTTTGTTTTTACCAGGCTTTAGGTAAAAAACATTTTCATCATCTTTTTTAGCATTATTTATTATTTTATTTAATCTTTTTACTATATCACTTGGATTTGTGTCTGATTTTATTATATAATCATCAGCTCAGTATTTTTTTGCTTTAACTATTTTGTCTTTATCTATTACATTTGTAAACATTACAATTTTTGAATGACAAGAAGTTTGGTTTTTTATAGCTTTTAGTGTTTCAAATCAATCCATAGAAGGCATCATTATATCTAGTAAAACAACATCTGGAGTATAGTTTTCAAGAACTACTAGTCACTTTAGTCAATCAGTTGCTTGTTTTACCTCAAAACCTTCTTTTTCTAGTTTAAGTTTATACATATCACTTAAAACTAAATCATCTTCTATTATAAGTATTTTTTTTACTTTTCAAGTACTTTGCATAATATTTTTATTATTATTTAAAATTTTATTTTTTTAAAGGAGAGTTTTTTCATACATTTTTTAATTTTAATTCAAAATAGAAGTTACTTCATTTTCAAATTTTGCTTTCTACCATTATTTTAGAATCAAAATCTCTTATAAAATTTTTACAAAGAGCAAGCCCTAAACCTAGTCAATGTTTATTATCTCTTTGCAAACTTCAATTTACTTGAGAAAATTTTTCAAATAAATTTTCTAAGTTTTCTTTTGATATTCAAGCACCATTATCTATTATTTCAAATAAAACTTTTTTATCTTTTTTAGTAGCTTTTACTATTATTTTTCATCAAATATCTGTAAATTTTATAGCATTATCTATTAAATTTAAAAATACTTGTTTTAGTTTGTCTTTATCTAAAAATAATTTTTCTTTTTTTAAGTTTTTGTCTACTTCTATTTTTAAAGTTAGTCATTTGTCTTCAACTTCTATAAATAAGTCTTTATATACACTTTGCAAAAAGCTAACTATATCTATATCTTCATTATAATATTCCATTTTTCCTGCTTCTATTTTGGAAAGCATAAGCACATCATTTGTTAATTTTATAAGTCTAACAGAACTATCATAACAATGATTTAATGCTTTTCTAGCTTCATGAGAAATCTCTCCCATATCTCACTCTAAAATCATAGAAAGGTATCATCTAATAGAGCTTAAGGGAGTTCTTAATTCATGTCAAATTATGGAAATATATTCTTTATCTCTTTGTCTCATTTTTCTTTTTTTTAGATATATGTGTATATATTAACATATTTGTATAAAAAAAAGCAAAAAAAACTCGAATTTTCTTTTGACAAAGAAGCCTTTTTTTATATAATTTGATAGCTTTTTTATATGGTGCCCGTAGTTCAGTTGGTTAGAATGCCAGGTTGTGACTCTGGAGGTCGTGGGTTCGAACCCCATCGGGCACCCCATTTTAAAGCAAAAATTAACAAACCTAAAAAGTTTAAGTTGGTTTACTCTAAAAAACTTTTTGGGGTTCGAAAGGGAAAAGAGGAATCCTTAAAAACATTATTTTTTGTGATGAATAAGAACAAAAAATAATAGATTTTAAGAGATTATCCTTTGGATGGCCTACCCGTAAGGGAGCCGAACCCCACCCTAGCACCCCATTAAAAAGAGCTGAGAGTTGAGAATTAAGAATTGAGATTATAGTTTTTAGAAACAGCTTTGCTGTTACTTTCAACTAGTTAACTTTCAACTTTTAACTAAGCTATTTTTTGTCTTAATAATGACTTTTTGACAGCTGATGATTCCGTATCAAGTACAGAATGACAAAAAATAGAACTTTCAACTAGTTAACTTTCAACTTTTAACTCAAAAATTTGCTAGTGAAAATTTTTTTTATAAAAACAATCAAAATTTTTACTATTTAAGTCTTTGAGTAGGGTATA
>PDWI01006438.1_pt1 | contig 14704 bp, 10 predicted proteins | sample 1430891 | NCBI WGS metagenome assembly PDWI01 (sample SAMN01162508, study PRJNA174530) | Oral metagenome, whole genome shotgun sequencing project. | biome: Marine environment; feature: Marine mammal; material: Swab sample of the gingival sulcus; isolation source: swab sample of gingival sulcus... | reverse complement strand
TCTCTGCATTATCAAGTAAACGTTGCATCAACTTACGATAACGCTCAGGCTGAAGGATACAGATATTATGCTCATTCTTGTATGCACCTATTTGCTGAGAAAGGGCTGAACGTTCGGCTATCTTGCGTAAGATTTCGTCATCAATATGATCAATTTCTCTACGCCAATGAGCTAAGCCCTCACTCCCCCTCTCTTCACTTTGAGGCTTCTCTAAGCTTCTTAGCAAGACCCCTAAATCCTTAGGAGTTAGCTGTTGAGCGGCATCACTCCAAGCACAATCAGGATTGATATGGCTCTCAATAATCAAGCCGTCAAAGTCAAGAGCTAAAGCAGAGCGACAGAGCGACTCAATCAAATCTCTCCGTCCTGCAATATGACTAGGATCTGCAATAATACTTAGATTAGGATAGCGACGCTTTAGTTCAATAGGTATTTGCCATAGCGGTTCATTGCGATAGCGACTCTTCCCATAAGTAGAAAAACCTCGGTGTATCGCAGAGATATTTTCTACGCCTGCTTGGAGTAAACGAAGTAAAGCCCCTTCCCATAAGTCTAAGTCAGGATTGATAGGATTCTTGACAAGTAGATTGACTTTCTTCCCTTGAAGAGCTTCGGCAATCTCGCTAATAGCAAAAGGACTAGAGCTAGTTCTTGCTCCAATCCAAAAGGTATCAAAGCCTGCGTTCAGCATTAGTTCAATATGCTTAGCGTTAGCAATCTCAGTACAAACCTGCATACCCGTCTGCTGACACACCTTCTCAAGCCAAGGAATGCCAATATCCCCTACCCCTTCAAAGCCTCCGGGACGAGTACGAGGCTTCCAAAGGCTTGCACGAAATATCTGTACGCCTTCCTCCTTGAGGGCAAAAGCCGTCTTCAGAACCTGCTCCTCACTCTCGGCACTACAAGGACCTGCAATAACCTGAAATGGGAAGTTTGAAGGCTTAGGAAAGCGAAATTTATCTATCGTTATCTTATTCATTGTGTTTGATTTAATAGTTCGGCAAACTCTTTTGCCTGTCTGCGACGGCTAAATTTTTGCACAAATTCGTCGTTCAGTACGACCTCTGTATAGCCCTTTTGTTCCCACTCTTGATAAAGCTTGTAGATGTATTTGGCAATTTCTTCACTTGAATTGCTCGCAATACCGCAATTTGCCTGCTTAATCAAGCTAACTGACTCGCCCTCTTTAATCGGACAAAGCAAAGAAGGTTTAGCCATTGCCATCGCTTCAAAGAGCTTAGTCGTGAGCATTCCCTTAGGAGCGTCTGCCGTATCTTCTTCGTTAGATAAGAGCAGAATCACGCTTGCATCAGCAAGCAATTTAGGAATCTCTTGCGAAGGTTTCATCGCAAATATCTTGAGTCTAGGCTCATCTTTTGCCCACTTTTGAGCTAAAAGCAGTTCAGCAGAATAGTCATCTGTATAGAAATCAAGTGATAGCTTGAGATCTTTGAGCAAAGGACTTTTTAGAGCTTCAAAGAGCAACTTTGGGTTTCTCATTGAAAGGCTTAATAAACGCCCCGTATAAATAATCTTAAACTGCTCCGATTGATGATGAACAGGATAGAAAAGCTCATCATCATAACCATTATAAATAATGCTTGTATTAGGATTAACTTGACTCAAAACACGCTTGTGCCACGAAGAAACCGTTGCTACTTGATTGGCTTCTCGGAGATACTTATTTCTCTGTTTGATATAGACTTTCGCGAGTTGCTCTTCCAAAGCACGAAGCCTAAAGCCCATAATACTCAAAGGCTTGGGCAAAAAATCGCCTCTGCTGTACTGCTCTATAATATCTCTGCAGTCTGCAATGAAAGGCACGCCCCAATACTTAGCGAGCTTGCTAGCAGTCTTTAGAGGAAACTTCCGATACGTAAAGCACATTATTGCTTCAGGCTTAGCTAAGCTTTCCGAAGAAATCAAGTCTTTAATCGCAGAAAACATTCGTGTTTCTTTACGCTCTAAAGCAAGCTCTCCAAACTGCCCAAAAACTTTCCCCAACTTAGACGATGCACTTAGGTCAATCAAATGCACAGGACAGCTTGGCGTAAAATCACTAAATACCTGATGACTATCTATCGCTTCAGAGAAAACTCTCGCCTGCCAACCGAAAGAAGCAATATACTTCGTCAAGTAAGCAACTCTAGGAGCAAAAGCAGGAGGGAAAATATCACAAATAATATAGACAGTCTTCATCAGTCCTTGATTAAGCTATTTAGCTAACATTATTCTTCTCTTCCTCAAGACACAGAGTCTTAATCAACTTCAGAATAGATGAATATAGGTCTGCCTGCCAAGGGTGTACCGTAGGAGCAAACTGCTCGTTGTGCCAAAGAAGATTAAGCTCTCCCCTATGGCGAGCAACTGCTCTGACCAAGCTATGAGCATAAGCTTCTGCTTCCTCAAACGATAAATTCATAAAGTCCTCACGAGAAAGGGAAACATCCATCATCGTAAGTGGGTGCATTGTCAGCTCCCAAAGGCTACGTGTATTTGGATTGATATACTTAACAGGGCGACAAGTCCCTAGACGAAAACCTGCAACGCCGACATAACCCATTGAATAGTCGTGTTTAATCCCTGCTTCAAAAAGGATTTTCAGGTCTTCAGGCTCTCGCTGAGCAAGATAATGATGACGAGAGATAATTGTATTTTGCTTGAAATGTTTATCAAGTTTTGCCTTTTCTTTCGCCAAAACTTCAGGATTAAGCCCTGCATAATAGCTAGCGTGTAAGCCCATCTTAACGTTATAAGCCTTAGCTAACTTGGAGACTTTCTTCATATAAGAAGAGTCTAAATCGTAACTTGGTCTATCAAGGATATGGGGGCTTTTCGTCTTAACAAAGAAGATTGTCTGAACAAGTCTATCAGGTAACTTCTCAACAAGTTCATTATTCTCACAGAGAATCTCATCAAAAGTATTAAACTCGTCTGAACCTTGATTAAGAAAAGCTAATTGAAAAGCTTTTAGAGGACTTTTTTTCTCTAGGAACAAGGCTCTAAAAAAACTTCTAGAACCTCTATAACTATAAGGCTGATCTAAATCGTGAGATAAGTTAATTTGAGAAAATCTATGCTTAGGCTCTTCCAACTTAAGACCAAAAACTTGTTCAAAGTTATGCTCTTTGACAATAGCACGTAAGACCTCACTATATTCATCAATAATGGGGCGATGAATAAAACCTGCACGAACAGGGAGAGAGCGTTCGGCAGGGAGACGTCCGTGTTCATCTCGCTCTGTGCGATATAATATCTCCTCATAGCGACTAAGTAGATAGAAGGCTGAAGCAACTAAGTCGGCATAAATGACTAAAGTCTTGCCATCATTGATCCACTCTTCTCTGTTCTCCCCAAAGAGTATCGGTATGCCTCTCCACTCTTGAAGCGGAAGCTTAGGTTCAGAAGCCTTAGTACCATAAACGTCTGAAGAGAAGAAGTCCGAGCGGTATATGACAATACCTGCACGCTTCATCTCTTCAGGATTATTGGTATATCGGAGTAAATCCCTTGGGTTCTCCACACTATTACTCTTTAGTTTATCTAAGAGTGCGTGTTTTCCCAAAAGAAACTTGATTAAATATCTATAAACTCTATTATTTAGCATCGCTTTATCTGTTTCCTCTCTTTGCAAATGCAAATATAAGTCTTTTCAAGCATTTACAAACGTTCAAGAAGACGAGATAAGAACTTTAAGTCTGAATTATTAAATTTACGAGCAAATAAAGCTTCGGACTTCACAAGCGTTTCGTAATCTTCTGCCGTGAAATCAAGTAATTGATTATTTTGCCAACCAATATGCCGCATAGAGCCTCGTGCTTCATTAAGCTTATCATAGATATTTGGAGCAAAAGGGGAATGCCACAGCAAGGTCTGAATAACAATTTCATCACAGCAGAAGCTATCGGTGTAGATATGCTCTACTTCGTCTCTATGCTGTAAGACATAAGAAGCAAAGTCTTGAGTAATACTAAACCATTGTCCTCCTTTCTTAAACTCAAGACCTTCATTACGCTTCAAACCTCCTAAGATTTGCAAACGCAAAAAGAGAAAGCGTGCAATACGCTTAGCCTGATAAATCAAACCTTGCCCCTTGAAGCTATCGGAAAAGATATGCCGACGCTGAACCTTATGCTCCAAAGATGATGTATCACTTCCTCCATTGTAATAACCAACAAACTCTTTTCCTTTATTTTCCGCAAAGAAGTTATGAATATAGTCTTGACTCTTAAGCGGCAGATCAACGCCTGAGAGCAAATGTAAATAAGCATAATCCCCTTTTGACAGAGCCTGCCCCAACAAAGCAAACTCAGCTCTAATCATTGAGATATGCCCCCAACGAATATCAAAACGTTGCTCCAAGAAAAAAAGTCCTGCACACTTAGTCTTTAACTTTGGCAAAGACTCTACTTTCTTATCAAAATGAATGTAAATATCATTCCGCTCGTCATCTAAAGCTTGAACTAAGAAGTCTAAAACTTCAAACTGATTATGAGCAAGAATCAAATAAGCGTGCTTCATTACTTCAAGTATTTACGTCTAAAACGATTGATAAAGTTAAAGCTTGGACGCACTAAAGGAAGAGAGAAGAGGCGATATAGAGCAATCATTTTCTTATCTACTTCTAGCCCTTGGCGAAGAGCCTTAGGCAAGCGGAAATATGTTGCCCACCAATATTCAAATTTAATCGTATAAGCTCGCCAAGGCTTCTGCCCTGTATAATGAATTGTTCCCTCTTTGTCAATCATTTGCCAATCTTCCTCCGTATAGTATTTAAGGAAATTCTCTTTTGCCTCTTCTTGCATAAAGGTGCGAATACCATTGTAATAAGGCGGAAGTGCGAGAATACGTCCCAAACAAACAGTATTAAGCACATCTTGGTCAGGAAACTCCAAGTAATCAACCTTCAAGGCTTCAATAAACTTCTGCGACATCTTATCCTGACGAAGCAAAGCTAAGTTCATCACTAGGAAGCCTGAATTGATATACGCCCCAACCTTTGCTCCAATACGTTCAATACCTTTTATTTGATAAGGCGTGGAAGCTTCTACGACACCTGCTAAATAGTTATTACCTAAATCAAGCTCTCGATAAAGCTTTGCTAGATCTTGACGAATAATGACATCACAATCCATATAGATAAGCTTATCATATTGAGGGAATAAGTCTGCTACTACTAAGCGAAAAGAAGCTGCAATCGTATATTTAGGATCAATATAAACACCCTCTAAAAGCTCTTCCTTAAGCTCAAACCATTCATAAGTTAAACGCCCTGTCCCTCCATCAAGGAGAGCTAAGCGATTGACTAAATCATCAGGCATTGGCTCTGATAAAAGGCAAATAAAATGAAAGCCTTCATCTTTTGGCGAATGCTCTAAGACTGAAAGTATTGCTGTCGCAGCAGGAATAAAGTAGTTAGGAGTAAAAGCAACTACAATAGGAGTTCTATTCATTATTTGTTCACTTTGTTATAAAGTAAAGAACCGTTTCCTAAAGCTCAATTAAAGCCAAAGGAAACGGTATCTAAAATTTAATTATCTTTCTTAATCAGAAAGAATTATATACAATTCTCTGTATTATAATTATTCTGCAACCTTAAGAAGAACGGCACGGCTACAACGTGGGTCATTGTAATAGATATTACTTACACCACCCTTACTTTCTCTGATAAGTTGAGATTCAGAAACTCCGAATTCCTTAACTAGGCAGTCATAGATAACTTCAGAACGCTTCTTAGCAAGGAAAACATTACGACGTACGCTACCTGTACCCTTATCAGCAAAACCAATTACTTCGTAAGAAACATCAGGATTAGCCTTAATAGCTTCAGCAAGGAAACCAAGGTTTACACGTTGTCTGTTACTTAATCTCCAACGGTCAATGCGGAAAGTAATAAGAAGAGGCATACCACACTTCAAGTTTTGAGGCTCTGCAGGACGATTAAGAGCTTCTTCTAGTTGCTTGCGAAGATCATCGTTAGTAAGCTCAAGGTTACCAACTCTATCACGCAAACCTGCAAGAATGTTCTCATTAACACGAACAGAAGTCATAGTGCTACGATCCCAAGCAGTCTTACCAAGGTTATAAGAAACCCCTAAAGTAGCAGATGCAATTCCATCATATCTTGCACGGAATCCATTAACACCGCTTGAAGTACGTCCTCCGTGCTGAGCATCAAAGCGGTCGTTTACAGCTGTGATGTTTAGGTCTAGATTAACATCTAAACGCTTGCTTACACGGAAACGGTTAATGATACCGAAACCAGCAGTCAAGCTTTGAGTACCATCTTTATCAACCTCTGCATACACAAGGTTACATTGATCTAGATTAGGCTTATTCAAAGTACCTGCATAACCAAGGCTTGCATAAGGAATGAATGAGTAGAAACGATCAGCCTTATATCCAAGAACCATTTGTGTTACATTGAATAGAAGATCTGCGTGTCCTCTCAAGTATTGAATATCTGATTCGTTCTTATTATCATCAGAGATAAAACCTTCAATTACGTGTCCTGTAGCAGAACCGCTACCCGCATTGTGTGAAGGAGCGATATTACCTTTAAGGTTCATACCAGCAACCCCTAAACGGATACCGATACCTGGAGTAAACCACTTACCAAAGTTAACATCAAATGCTAGAGCACCTCTAGACAACTCATCTTTCCAGTTGTCACCATTGAATGAGTTAGAGTGGTCTGCAAATAGGAATTGAACACCTACTTGACCTCCAATAAACCAATTGTGCTTAAAGTGATTTGTTTCAACAACATACTTATCTGTTGTCTTAACTTCCTTAGTAACGACAGAGTCAATAGTCTGTGCATTAACAAGCTGCATAGCTCCTAGAGCAACAACAGCCAAAATACTTTTCTTTAACATATTTATTCTATTTTGAATTTAATAAATTTCATCAATCTAAGAGCGTGTGTCCTAAGCATATAATCATAAGACTGCAAAACACTATTGCTCATAATATTTTTGACAAAGTTACCTATTTTCTTCCAATCCTACAAACTTTTAGCAATTTTTATATAACATAAATTGACATTTGTTTTATAAATTCAAATACACTTCCGCTTATTTGCAATAAAATAAACGGCTTATAATAGGTCTAGAAAAACAATTTACACCTTATTTGGCTAGAAAAAACGAGTTGAAATAACACAAATCGGAACACGGTCATAGGCGACCCCTTAATCACCTGTTTCTTAATCATTTACAAGGGCTCTAATTTTGTAAAAAAAATGTCCCCTGAAACTTTCCAAAATATTCCCTGACTTTTTCAAAAATGTTCCGCTAAACTTTTTTAAGTGAATGGGACAAGTTTTCAAACTTATCCAAATAACACAAATCGGAACTAATCCTAGGTATTTCCCTGTTCGCAGAACATCTATATAATTTGTATTATTGCACTAATAAATTTGTATTATTGCACTAATATATGTATTTTTGACACTTAATAATGGAAATAAAAACTTTAAGAATAAACTATAATAATCATTATAACAAGGAATGAAGAATAAAACCATTACACTAAACAAGGGCTTTCTACTCTTAGCCCTAGGTCTAATGCTGAGCCTACTCCCCTCTCTGAAAGTTGTAGCTCAAACTCAAGAACAATTTACAATTAGTGGCTACATTGATGATGCAAGTTCAAGAGAAACGTTAATCGGAGCAACAATTTATGCTCCCGAGAGCAAAACAGGAGCTTACACCAATGCCTTTGGATTCTATAGCCTCAACTTACCCAAAACTGCAAAGAAGGTGCAAATTTCTTACGTTGGCTACAAGACGCTTATCCTAGAACTAGACGGCAAAAGCAATAGCAAGCTCAACATTCACCTTGAACCGCTTGGAGCTTTGCAGGAAGTAGTTGTGACTGCAGAGAAGCGAGAGCTATCAAGCCCTTCTACAGGAGCCTTGAATGTCCCTGTGCATATCATCAAGACAGCTCCTGCACTAATGGGAGAAAACGACCTGATGAAAACGCTTCAACTCCTCCCCGGAGTGCAATCAGGTAGTGAAGGGAGTTCAGGAGTCTTTGTTCGTGGCGGAGGTCCTGACGAGAACCTGATTCTTTTAGACGGAGTTCCTCTCTATAATGTAGATCACTTAATGGGGTTTTTCTCTGTTTTCACTCCAGAAGCAGTAAAGAACGTAAAGCTCTATAAGGGAAGCTTCCCTGCTCGCTTTGGCGGAAGGCTGTCATCAGTTATTGATGTCCGCACAAATGATGGTAACCTTAAAGAGTATCACGGAACGTTCTCTGTCGGTTTGATTGCCTCAAAGTTCCAATTAGAAGGTCCTATTGTTAAGGATAAAACGTCTTTTAATCTTTCATTAAGAAGGACTTATGCAGACATTATAGCTAAGCCTTTTATCCCAAATGATACAAAAGGAGGCTATTACTTCTACGATACAAACCTTAAGATACAGCACCGACTAGGAGCTAAAGACAGACTATTCCTAAGTATCTATCACGGATTAGATAAGTTTCACGGAGAGAATAATGATGCTTATGACGACCTAAAACGTGAGACAGAAGGACGTATCAAATGGGGAAATACTCTAGGTGCTTTGCGTTGGAATCATACATTCTCCCCTAAGCTTTATAGTGATTTAACGCTAGCTTATACGCATTATCACTTTCTTTTTGGCTCAAAGCTAAAAGAACGCAACATCAAAGAGCATACAGATCGTAAGGTTGATGCTAGCTATACATCGGGCTTGCACGACTATTCTGCTAATTGGAATTTCAACTATTACCTAACGAATAAATATAAATTCCGCTTCGGTTTAGATTACCTCTTCCACAACTTCCGCCCTGAAGCTTTTGCTTTTGACATCAATGGCGTAGGCAATGAAGAATTAGAAAAAAACATTGAAAATCTAAACCTTCCCTCATACCGTACAATCACAGCACACAATGCTTCTGTATATCTTGAGAGTAAAAGTCAGTTTACAAAGCAACTAATGCTGAATCTAGGGCTTAGAGCTACGAATTTCACCGTTGATAATACAAGCTATTTTGCTTTGCAGCCTCGTGCAATCTTGGAGTATCGTCCAATAAATGACTTGCAGTTTCAGCTCTCTTACAGCAAGATGAATCAAAACATTCACCTGCTTACTTCAGCAAATATGACGCTACCTTCTGACCTATGGGTACCAACGACTAAGAAAGTTAAACCAATGAATGCTCAACAAGTAAGCTTCGGAACAATCTTCAAAAGTTGGGAAGGTTGGGAACTTTCCCTAGATGCCTATTACAAGGATATGCGTAATGTCTTGGAGTATAAAGACGGAGCTAGCTTCCTTGGTCTTTCAGGAGGTTGGGAAGATAAGGTTGTAATGGGACGAGGTCGTGCCTATGGCGTAGAACTTCTCCTAATGCGTACGCTTGGTAGGACGACAGGTTGGATTGGCTATACCCTTGCTAAGAGTGAACGTCGCTTTAATGACGAAAGCCTTAATCAAGGGCAATGGTTTCCTTATAAGTATGACAGACGTCATCAGCTAAACATTGTTTTATCACATAAGCTAAGCCGTCGTATTGATGTTTCGGCATCTTGGGAGTTTCATAGCGGAGGTTATATCACAATCCCTAATGGTAAGGTTTATGACTTTACAAAGTTTGAAGAGAAAAACTCTAACTCTTATTGGGGTTGGGAAAAAGGAACAAACTTATATGAGACACGAAATAACTACCAAGTGCCACCAACTCATAAGCTAAATTTAAGCTTTAACTTTAATCGTTTCCACAAAAATGGAGCTAGAAGTATTTGGAACGTAAGCGTATATAATGCTTATAATACAATGAATCCATCTTTCATTTATCCGAAAGAGTACAACAATGAAACAGGGAGAGTACTTACAAAAATTACAATTCTCCCAATCATACCTTCTGTATCTTATACTTATAAATTCTAAGACTTATGTTACAATATAAATATATCATTAGAAATGCCTTAGTCCTACTGCTAAGTGCTAGCACATTCTTCTCTTGCGAGAATACAATAGATCTCAATGACGAAGACTTCACGGCTCGTCTAGCTCTAACTTATCTAGGCTCTACCGGAGGAGAAAACCAACAAAGGTTCTATATCTCTGAGACATATATCTCAAGAGAACCTCGTATCATCAAAGATGCTAAGCTAGAGGTCTTCGTCAATGATGAGCTCAAGCAAACGATTACAAATTCCACATTTGTAGAGTTTCCTTCTCGAAGCTATGACCATATGTACACACCATCTCCTAGCCCAAGCTATAGAGATAATGATCAACCAGAGAACTATCCCTACCTTGTGAATAAACTATTCAAAGCAGGAGACAAAGTTCTCTTCAGAGCTTCGCACCCTAAGTACCAAAGTACAGCTGAAGCTCAAGTGATTATTCCTCAAAATCCAAAGTTTGATTTTGAGATCAAAGAAGTCAATAAAATAGTTAAAGGTTGGTCTTCAAACTTCACTCGTAAGCTTCTTCAATTCAACATTAAGGTAGAAGACTTCAAGAATGAAGATAATTACTACCGCCTAAAGATTCATTATACGAACTTATCAGGCAACGATGTTAAAACTCCTCATATTGAAAACAAGGAAGACTATATAATGATGAAAGGACAACCTCAAACAGATGATCGAGACGTTGATGTTAGCCTTTCTAATGAGTACAGAAATCCGCACAATGTTTTCTCTGACGAACTATTTAAGGATAAGGAAGGTGCAATCACTGTTTACTGCAATAGACCCGATGAAACGGTGGAAGTTCAGATAACTATTGAGAGTATTAACGCAACGCTCTACCGCTATTTTCAGGTTACAGACAATAGCGATTCGGAGAATCCTTTCGTTACCCCAAGCCTTCTACCAACGAATGTAAAGGGAGGCGTTGGCGTTATTTCTATAGCAGGTAGTAGCACAAAGACCTATACCTATATCAAACCGATCGAACCAATTGAACCGATTATCTATTCTCAGGAAACTAAGCAATGAAAGGAGGTAAGCAGAAGATACAAAGTCTCATTTATGGAGGGGGTTCGTGGCTGAACCGCCATAACTCGGTACGTATTGCCGTAGTTATCGTCTCCATAATCTTCACTATTGGCTCTCTGCTTATTTCCAACCGATTAGTTAAGCAGATGGCTCACGAGGAGCGTCAGCAAATGGAGATATGGGCTCAAGCAACGCAAGCGATTGTTTCAGGCGGACAGGCAGAGACGCTGAACTTAATGACGCATATCATTGAGATGAATGAGACAATCCCCGTTATCCTAACTGATGAAATGGGACGTATTCGCTCGTACAAAAACATAGAACTTCCTCGAAAGAACCCCGAGAAATATCTCTACAACAAGCTAAAAGAGTTTGGAGAAGCCTATCCACCTATTGTGATTTATGGGCGAGAGATAGAATACATCTACTACTCTGATAGTAACTTTCTGCGTCAGCTTTTGCTCTTTCCTTACATTCAGCTTTTTGTCTTTATCATCGTGCTTGCAATCTCTATCCTCGCAATTTCAAGCTTGCGAAGAGCAGACCAAAATAAAATTTGGGAAGGGCTTTCAAGAGAAACAGCTCATCAACTAGGCACGCCTATTTCATCGCTAATGGCTTGGCGAGAACTTCTCCAAAATTCAGAGATTGATCCAATGATTCCTCACGAAATGGGGAAAGACATTGAGCGACTAGAAATTATTGCGAATCGCTTCCAAAAGATTGGTTCGCTACCCAATCTTATCCCTATCAACCTTGCCTCTATGCTTAGCCGTTCGGTTAGCTATATGCAACCACGCATCTCGTCTCAAGTAAAGCTCTACCTCAAAGACAATGAAGAGGCTAATGCTTCCCTCGTTATGCTTAGCGATGTGCTTTTTGCTTGGGTTATAGAGAACTTAATCAAGAACGCCGTAGATGCAATGCAAGGCGTGGGGACAATCTCCGTCAGCTATAGCATCAAAGGAGAAGAGATGTGCATTGACATCAAAGATAGTGGCAAGGGTATTAAGAAAAGTCAGTTTGAAGAAGTCTTTCGCCCCGGCTACAGCACTCGTCAGAGAGGTTGGGGACTTGGGTTATCGCTTGCCAAACGTATTATTGAAGATTACCACAAAGGTCGTATCTTTGTTCGGAAGTCGGAGCTAGGTAAAGGGACAACTTTCCGTATCTTGCTACCAATCGTCACAGAAAATAAACTCAATCAATAGAAAATGCTTGAAGCACTTACTCCTTATTGGGAAATCGTCTTAACTTTTATTTTAACTCATAAAGTTGAGTTGATTGGAGCTATCATAGCTCTTATTTACCTAAGGTTACAATACAAAATCAATATGTGGCTTTGGCCTGTCGGTATTATCCTGCCACTTTTCTACATTTATATTTCTCTTGAAGCTAAATTTTACGGCAACATTCTTATCAATGGTTATTTCATCATAGCAAGTATATGGGGTTGGTATATTTGGTATAAAAATCGCAACTTAGATACAGGAGAAAACGAAGAGCCGATTACAGCGATTAGCTTCAAACACAACCTAATGAGTTGGCTCATTGCTTTACCATTGTATGGCTTGCTTTATTATGTAACGGCGAACTACACAGATAGCATTGTTCCTTGGGCAGATGCCCTTTCAACCACTATTTCTTTTGTCGGAATGGTTTGGCTTGCAAACAAATGGCAAGAGAATTGGCTCTGTTGGATTGTGGCAGATTTGATAACGTCCTTCGTCTATTATGAGGCTGAAAAATACGTATCAGCTATTGTCTTCACAATTTATTTTATCGTCGCTGTAATGGGATATTTCCATTGGAAAGGCTTAGCAGAAAAGCAGGAGAATGAAGCATTATCATAAGTTATCTATAGAAAATGCTCCACACACTATCGTCTTGGCTAATGGAGCTTTCCCAACAAGTCCCTTAGCTCTTGGGCTTATTGATGCGTGGGCGAAAGGAAGTGAGAATTTTCAGCTTATTTGTTGCGACGGAGCTGTCAATAAGTTACAAAACTATACCAAGGCTCTACCCGATGCTGTCGTGGGAGATTTAGACTCTATCAGTCCTAAGTTAAGAGTTGATTTAGGAGATAGAGTGAAGCAGTTTCCTGACCAAGATACGAATGACCTGACGAAAGCGATGAATTACCTTAGCAAGGAATTAGGCAAGAGGTCTGTTATCTTGCTCGGAGCTTCAGGCAAAAGAGATGACCATTTCCTTGCAAATATCGCTCTCCTACCCACTTATGCTAGTTTGCTTGATGAACTGATTATGCTTACTGATGAGGGAGCTTTCTATTTAGTTCAAGAGACAAGTTCCTTTGATGTCGCTATCGGTCAGCAAATCTCTGTGTTTAATTTTGCACAAAGTCCCCTAACGCTTAAAGGCGTGCATTGGGCTTTGGACAAAGCTATTCTACCTGAACTATGGTGTGGCACGCTCAATCGTGCCGATGAAGAGCAAGTAATCCTAGACTGCCCTACCCCTTGCTTGCTTTATCTAGCTAATGAATGCAAAGGGTAAGACGAATAGAGTTCAAACTAAAGTGAGCCTTTTCATAAAACAAAATGCTATAAAAAGCCCTCTGTGAGGGCTTTTATTTTTTATTCAAATAACACAAATCACCCTCGTTGAGGGTTCTATTTTCTTGTGCAAATATCACAAATCGGAACTCCTCGTAGCCCTACTCTATAAAAACCTCTAATAAAAAGACTTACAAGCACCCCAATTTTGTAAAAAAAATGTCCCCTGAAACTTTCCAAAATATTCCCTGACTTTTTCAAAAATGTTCCGCTAAACTTTTTTAAGTAAGTGGGGCAACTTTTCAAATCAAGCTAAATACCACAAATCGGAACGCCTCCCGGCGAGGGTCAAAATTCAGAAGCATTTTAAGAACTAATCTAACAATAAAATTACAAGAGGTAGTAAGCATATAAAGAGAATTATGCTTAGCTTTGTAGAAATGTGAACTAATAAGCTTAATCATTTGTTAGAATGGTAGCAATTAAATAGAAATACAACAAATTAAAAATAGAAATATATTATGAAAGAATTATCAGACATTGGGCTAATTGGATTAGCTGTGATGGGCGAAAACTTAGCCCTTAATATGGAACGCAACGGATTTCAAGTATCTGTATTCAATCGTTCTCAAGACAAAGTAACGAACTTCATTAACGGACGTGGAGCAGAGAAGAAATTCCTTGGTTTTGCTGAAATCAAGAACTTCGTGGCTTCGCTTGAGAGACCTCGTAAAGTAATGTTGATGATTCGTGCAGGTAAGCCTGTAGATACAGTGATTGAAAGCCTTTTGCCTTTCCTTGACAAAGGAGATATTATCATTGACGGAGGGAACTCAAATTGGGAAGATAGCGAACGCCGTGAGGCATATCTTCGTGAGAAAGGACTTTACTTCGTTGGCACAGGCGTTTCAGGAGGAGAAGAAGGGGCTCTAATGGGTCCTGCTATTATGCCGGGGGGAGCTGAAGAAGCTTGGGAACACATCGCTCCTATTTTCCAAAAGATTGCAGGAAAGTACGAAGATGGTACACCTTGCTGTTCTTGGGTTGGACGCGGAGGTTCAGGACACTTCGTTAAGATGGTACACAATGGTATTGAGTACGGCGATATGCAACTCATCAGTGAAGCTTATTGGCAAATGAAGCACAGCCTAGGAATGAGCAACGACGAAATGGCTCAAACCTTCACTGAATGGAACAA
>PDWI01006437.1_pt1 | contig 14705 bp, 9 predicted proteins | sample 1430891 | NCBI WGS metagenome assembly PDWI01 (sample SAMN01162508, study PRJNA174530) | Oral metagenome, whole genome shotgun sequencing project. | biome: Marine environment; feature: Marine mammal; material: Swab sample of the gingival sulcus; isolation source: swab sample of gingival sulcus... | reverse complement strand
ATTGATGATTTAGCTAAAAAAGGAGTTCAATTTACAAATGCATGGAGTGTTGCACCTCAGTGTTCTCCGGCTCGTTCAACTCTTATTACGGGATGTTATGCAACAACATACGGCATGGATGTTCATCCTGTGCCTCATGAAACACCGAATAATATTTTGTTTCCTCAATTATTGCGAGATGCAGGTTATTATTGTACCAATAATCATAAGACTCATTATAATACAAATCTTAATGATAAGAGTTGTTGGGATGAATGTAATAAAAAAGCTTCTTATAACAGTCATAGAAGAGGAAAAAATCAACCTTTTTTCTCTGTATTCAATACACATACTTCGCATATGGGGCGTATACGTACATTTCATACCGATGGCAGACGTGATTACACAAAAGAAGGCATTTACACTCAAAACTTAAAATTACCATATCATTTGCCTGATTTACCTGCTATCAGATGCGATTTTGCAGCACACCTTGAAGCTGTTCAGGATGTGGATGATTGGGTTAATTTTTTCATTGAGGATTTGAAAAAAAATAATCTTTATGATAATACTATTATATTTGTATTTAGTGATCATGGAGGTTGTTTGCCTAGGGGTAAAGGGTACTTATTTGAAACAGGATTAAAAGTTCCTTTAATTGTTTATTTTCCTGACAAATGGAAACATTTAGCATCTAAAATAGGCGCAAAAGATAATAGATTGGTAAATTTTACCGACTTAGGACCAACTGTAATTAACTTGGCGGGAATTAAACCTCCTGTGAGTATGCAAGGTAAACCTTTATTTGGCGAAAATAAGGATAAAAATGTTCGTGATATTAATTTTGCTTTTGGAACAAATCAACTTCATAATTACATGCCTACACGAGCAGCTTCGGATGGACGTTATAAATTATTGCGAAGCTATATTCCTTATCGTCAATTTGCTTTGAGAAATTATTATCAATGGGGAATGCCATCAAATAAGGCTTGGGATAAATATATATTGAAAGGAGGAGATAACGAAATATATAAACAACCTTATTTGCATCATACTGCCGAAATGCTCTTTGACTTGGAAAAAGATCCTTTTGAAACTAATAATTTAGCTTATGATAAGCAATATTCCGATGTGTTACAAAAATTAACTAAAGCGTTAAATAAACATATTAAAGATACTAAAGATTTAGGATTCTTTTTGCCTAGTACACGTTTCAATGGTTGTATGTATGATATTGTTGGTAAAGATAAGTATGATTTGAATGAATTATACAATATTGCCGATATTGCAGGTAAAGCAACTAAAAAAGATATTGTGAAATTAGATAAGGCATTAAAAAGTAAGGTGCCCGATATACGCTTTTGGGCTTGTGTAGGATATGCTCATCTTGCTCAAGAAAAAATTATTGATAAATGTCCTGAGTTAATTTTGAAATTAATAGATGATGATGACCCTTATGTGGCTGCTGAAGCTGCATACGCTGCATGTTATTTAAACCGTTTTGAAAAAGGAATTAAGCGAATGATGAATCCTAAAAAAGAAGAATTCAGACATATTGGTTATTCGGTGTTAGATTGTTTGTCAATGGATGAAAATATGCGGAAATATATTCGCCCGTTTATGCCTGAATTAAAGAAAATAGAACAAACTTTACCTCATAAAAAAAATGAAGACCCGGGACTTATGGTGCGTGGTATTCTTGTTAACATGGGAGAATTGCAAATAAAAGATTTACATGGTGAGGAATCTTATATGGTTGGAGTTAAATTAAATAGAGCTAGAAGACCAAAAGTACCTAAACCATAATTGTAGATAAAACTAATTTATAACATTAGTAGATTAATAGATTAATAATTGTAGAATAAAGGATGTGTTTTTTCATGTCCTTTATTTTTATTTCTAATCATTTAAAAAATAATAATTTTTCTTGTATATAATATCAATTTTTTGGACATCCTCTTTTGTTGTCGTCTATGAGTGTAATCGTACGGAGTACGATACATTACTAACTCTATACATTTGCGTTTAGAGAAAAATGTAGTTGGCTGTCTGAAATTATCGAAAATATATTAAATAAAAAACCTGACAGTTTTTTTAAAACCGGTCAGGTTTAATAACTTAACAATTGATAATATTGGTTTTTATACAAAATAAAAACTTTTTATACACCCTTCTAAGTAAGACAAAAATATTAATTTATTACTCCTAATTCAGCAACCGAGAAAGAATTATCGTTATTTATATTTTTCACAGATGTGAATTTAATAAATGAAGTTTCTACTTTTTTGTTTAGTTTAACTTTCTGAATAACAGGGTTGTTTTTGATATTGGAGAAATTACCTGTTTTAATTGTTTTCCATATTTTTCCGTCGTTACTAATGGCAAACGAATATGTTTTTGTAATACCTTGGGGTGAGTTATCTTGTCGTGGTAGATAATAAAAACCTGATATTTTAATTTTCTCGCCTAAAGAAATTATTGCCGAAGCATTATTTTTATCACCTTTATAATTCCAAATGGTTCTTGGATTATTATCTATTGCGTAGGTTACATTTTTATTGTTTTTACTTAATGGCGAACTAACAGACCATTTTTTCTGACACAGATAAAATTGCTCTTCTATTATATCACTTTTTTTGTTTCCGTTATCAACGAACGAAACAGCTTTAACAATTCCTCCATTAGGCAAAGCAAAAGGTTTTTTATAAACCATTGAAGATTTATCGGGATTACTTCCGTCGGTAGTGTAATAAATTACCGGGTCGGGAGTTTTACATTTAATATTTACCATTCCCTCAATATTTCTTGTAATAACAGGATTTGAAATAAAAGTAGGAGCTTTATATAACCCAATATTTGAAAGAGTAGGGGCTACTCTGGATTTAATTATTCTTATTCTCACTTTAGAAGACAAAATAGTTGGGAATCTTCTTATGTTTTTATATCCTATAACAGTTCCATTTGCTATTTCTTCCCATTTGTTATTTTTCCATGCATCAACAGCAAATTCTTCTATACGTTGACTGTGGTTTTTAATATCTTCTTGAAGAATTAATCTGTTAAATTCAGCAGGTTTCTTCAAGTTTATGATAATATTAGCATTTTCTTTTCCGTCAGGAGTTTTCCAGCAAGTATTTTCGTTATTGTCAATAGCATATTTAGCAGGGTGATTTGATTCACTATCCGAAGCTTCTACTTTTGCATTGTTAATTAAATTTGTCTTAAAAGATTCTTTTACTATCTCACCCATTTTGCGTAGATTATTAGCGTCTTTATCGGGTATTAATCCACGACGGTCGGGAGTTAAGTTAAGTAAGAATACAGTGTTTCCTCCAACACTTCGGTACCATGTGTCGAGTAGAGTTTGAACAGATTTAACATGCTGTAACGAGTCACGATAAAACCAACCTCGGCGTATTGAAGTATTTGTTTCGGCAGGATACCATTTTAGGTAAGCAGCTTTGTATAGCTTACTTCTACTGCCTAAGTCGTTATCGGTAGCATTGGGTTTAGTAAAATCTTTTTCGGTACTTCGGAATGGAATCACGCTCCACTCTGTTTTTCGAGTATGTCCAGCTTCGTTTCCACACCATCTAACATCGGGACCGGCTATTGCAATAACAGCTTTTGGCTGTAATTTTCTAATCATATCATACCAAGCCTTACTGTTATAAGTTTGTCCTGTTCCGGGTTTAGGATTAGCACCGTCAAACCATACTTCTGAAATTTCTCCATATTGAGTAAGCAATTCGTATAATTGATTCATAAAGATTTTGTTATAATCATCTAATTTATATTCAAAAACTTGTTTTGCCTTTTTTTGTAATTCGGGATTCGAAGGAATTTTAGTTAATACCGCTTTAGAACCATTACCGTATTTACCGTAAGGAGCTTCTATTTGGTTAAGGTCTGCAGGCGATAGATACACACCTACTTTTATTCCGTTTTTATGAGCAGCGGTAGTAAGTTCGCCAAACACATCTCCTTTACCGTTTTTCCATGGAGAATTTTTAACGGAATGCGGTGTAGTGTTAGTTTGCCATAAGCAAAAACCATCGTGATGTTTAGCAGTCATCATAACTAATTTCATGCCTGCAGCTTTTATTATTTCAATCCATTGTTTAGTGTCTAACTCTGTAGGATTAAATATCTTAGGGTCTTCTTTTCCTGTTCCCCACTCGCAACGGGTAAAAGTATTTGGTCCAAAATGAACAAAAGCAATAAATTCATTTTTTTGCCATTCGTATTGGCGAGGTTCAGGAACAACAAGAGTAGATTTTTTAATTATATCTTCCTTAGTGTCATTAGGATTTATTTTTATTATAAATTTATTATTTTCCTGTTTTACACAAGAGAATAAAAATATAGTAACTAAGGAGATTAATAATAATTTATTCATAATATATTTGTTTTTAGATTTATATTTTATCATTAATAAGTTTACGTATTTCATTACGTTTTATTTTACCTGTTGAGGTAATAGGAAAATGATTGATAACTATAACTTCGCGTGGTATATGATAGCGAGTTAATATTTTTGATGATTTTATTTTTTCAATAATGTTATTTTCAGGATTTGTTTTTAAAACCAACACTAACTTTTCTCCAAGAGTGTTATCAGGTATTGCAGAAACAATAAAGTCTTGGTTTATTATATTTTTTAATTTGCCTTCAATTGTTTCGGGAATTATTTTAATTCCTCCCGAATTAATAATATTATCAAATCTACCGATAAATTTAAAATTATTGTTTTTTATTTCAACAATGTCGTTTGTTATTATTGTGTCTTTGCTTATATCTTTAGCATCAATAACCAGGCAATTTCTATTGTCTGTACTTAATTTTATATTAGGTAAAGCTTTAAACCATTCGCTGTTGTTTTTTATTTCACGAATGGCAATGTGGGATACGGTTTCGGTCATTCCGTAAGTTTCGTAAAAGTTGTTTTTTAAGGAGTATATTTTTTCTCGTATATTGTTAGAGATTATTCCGCCACCTACAATTATCTTATCAAAATTATCTTTGAAATAGGGAATGGAATTATTAACCTGTAACGGAACCATTGCCGTAAAGTGAATATGAGTATTTATGTTTTCAATAGGATTCGACGAAGGGTTTGTAATAATCAAGTTTAGTTGTCCTGTAAAAGCTCTTATAATCATCATTTTACCGGCAATGTATTTCGGCGATAAGCATAAAAGAGCATTGTTTTCGGGTTTTAAATTTAAAAATGTTATTGTTTTTTTTGCGGAATTAACGGCATGATGTTTTTTTAGTTTAATGGTTTTTGGTTTGCCTGTACTTCCCGAAGTGTTAGCTGTAAAATAATCCTTTTTGTTTAACCATTCTAATATAAATAAAAATACATTGCGTTTCCATTCTTCGTTACAATAACTGTTATTGTTTTTATCTAAACAAGCTTTACAATAAGATATTAATTCAGGGGTGTTTCTCCATTCTCCATTTATCGAGAGTCCTTTATATTTTATATTTCTGTCCATTTCTTATTTATGTTGTATTTTAAGAATTCCGATTTTATTTCTAATGGAGAATCTATATTGTTTGAAAAAACTTTACCTGTACCTAATCCTTGAGGCATATTTATATCTTTGTTAGATACCCATTGAGCAATGGCATTTAATCCTATGTTAGATTCTAAAGCCGAAGTAGCCCACCAGCCAATGTTTTTTTGCCGGGCTATATCTATCCATTCGTCGGCGGCATTTAAACCTCCGATAAGTGATGGTTTTAAAATGATATATTGAGGTTGAATGGTTTCTATTAATTTGTTGCGCATTTTTCCTTTAATGCCAATGAGTTCTTCGTCTAAAGCAATGGGTAAAGGTGTTTTTTTACATAAATCAGCCATAGCATCCCATTGTCCGGCTTTTATAGGTTGTTCTATCGAATGAATATCAAGACTACTTAGTTGTTCTAATTTGTTTAAAGCATCGTTAGTGCTGAATGCACCATTAGCATCTACTCTTAATTCAATTTTGCTAGAATTGAAATTATTACGTATTGTACTAAGTAAATTTAATTCGTCTTTGAAATTTATTGCGCCAATCTTAAGCTTTATACATGAAAAGCCATTTGAAATTTTCTCATCTATTTGCTTCATCATAAAGTCAATATCACCCATCCATATCAAACCGTTTATTTTTACGGATGATTTTCCTTTACTGAAATCGTTATTATAAATAATTCTATTGCCTCCGTTTTGCAAATCTAAAATGGCGGTTTCCAAAGCAAATTGAATAGCCGGAAAAGAATTTAATTCATTAATATTATAAATGTAGTAATTTATATTGTTACAAACATCTTTTATTTTGTTTTCTAAATGTTCTACATCGTCAATACTTAGTTTTGGAATAATAGAACATTCGCCAACTCCTATTCGCTGAGGATTTTTTTTATCACTAACCCTTATGAAATAGCTTGTTTTAGTTTTTAATATACCTCTTGAAGTTCCTCCGGGAGTTATAAACTTTAAGATATGATATTTGTAATCTGCATGTAGCATAAAGAAATATATTTAAAATAAAAACATGAGGGTGTCCAAAAAGTTGATATTATATACAAGGAGAAATATTATTATTTTTTAGATGATTAGACCTCAAGGGTTTTCAAAACCCCTGAGGTCCTTTGTTTAATATATTTATTATATTTTATTTCTTTTTGGCCCCCTAATGTTTTGTATTATTAGTTTTATTTGGAAGAATCAGAATCAATTATTTTTTTTTCAGAATTAATGGCATCCGGTCTTACAATAAAAATATCAACCCTTTTTTCGATATCTATTTTGTTTTTAGTTTTGCTTGTGAGTAAAGAATCTTCAGATACTTCTATTGTCATTCTTTCAGGAGATGTACCATATCGGCTAATAATATAATTTTTTACGCTATTAGCTCTTTCTTTACTTATTAATTCGGGATTTTTTTCGTTTAATGTCGCATACCCTACAATTTTAATCTTCCAGGTAGGATGTTTTTTTAGCAACATTGCAACCTGAGCTATATTAATTTGATTTTTATAATCTTTAAATGTTACATCATTATTATAAAAATAAACAGGAAAAAACGATGAAGGCAAGTAAACTTTTGTGTAATATTCTTCCGTAATAATAGAATCTATTTTTAAATGTAATATTCTTTCTTGTTGGATAACTTTTTTTTCTAAATTATTAACCTCGTCTTCCAGGAAATCCTGTTTCTTTTTTTCTAAAATATTAAATCCGTAGTTACGATAAGTCCATTTTGAATGGCGTTTATCTTTTTTTCCTATTTTATAACTTAGGTTAATCGAAGTATACCAATAGGTGTCGTTTCCTGCGCCAAGCAATATATTATCCAAATCATCTTCTAAACCATAATGAATAGATGTTTCAATGCCTAAATCAAAACTTCGATTTATACGATATAACGCACCGGCACCAACAGGAATAACCAGCTCTGTTTTTCGGCCTGTTTTTTTATTAATGTCATTTTTATCATAACCTTGAACAAAAGGCCCTTCGTAATTATCTCCTTCTATTTCTTCTCCGGTAAGTACTTTTCCTGTTTTGTGACTAAACAAACGACTTCTATAGGCTTGAACTCCATATCCTAAATTAACATAAAAGTTCCATTTATCTTTTATTGGTCCGGGAGTGTTAAGCATCTGATTAATATAAAATCTGGCATCAACAGAATATTCTGTTAAATTACCATCGTACCAAAAAGATTGATCGCCGGAATACATATCTGAATTCATAACTTTGAAATCAAAAGCAATTGCAGGTAATAACTGATAACTTAAAGTTATCATAGGGGCAAATTTCCAATGATTATCAGGAAAAATGGTATATGTGGTTAAATCGGTTTTGAATATACAAGGTCCGTATCCAACCATAATATCCCATTTATTAAAAGATTTCTCAATTGAAAATCTCATATGTTCTTCTATATATCTTCGGTCGGTAGTATATTGTCCGTAAATGGAATTAAACGAACCGAAAATAACAAGAATTAAAAATATTATTTTTTTCATTTGTTTTTAATTATATAATATAAATTACAAAGCAGTAAGTTATTCTTGCTCTGTATTTTCGGTGTTATTATCTTTATTATTATCAAGTAATAATAAATCTACTCGACGATTTACCATATGAATACCTTTTATTGACTTGTTGCGAGTGTCGGATAAAAGTTCTGATTTTCCCAAAGGATCCAATTTGAAACGATTTGCATCAATCCCAAAGTCATTTACCATTGTATTTAAAACCGATTTGCATCGTTTAAGGCTCAGCATTAAGTTATATTTAAAACTACCTCTGTCGTCACAATGTCCTGCAATAAGCATATGTATAGTAGTGTCTTTTTTCATAGCTCTTGCAACCTTTGCTAATCTGCGATATTCGCTTCTCTTAACATCAGATTTATCAAAATCGAAAAATACAGAAGTTGATATGTTATTGTCAAAGATAATTTTATCGAAACGTTTATATGTTTTTGTGCTTATAATAGAATCTAACCCTGCAATTTTATCTAACTCGGCTTTAAGAGAATCAATGCGAATAGCCATTGGATTAGATGTTTTGTTATCTCCATAGTTTATGTTGAAATTCTTGTATGTCCAACGGGCATGTCTTTTATTTTTACGACCTATTTTATATGTTAAATTAAATTCGCAAAAAGCATATGAGTCATTGTCGGCTCCGGTAAGGTTGGCATCTAGGTTGTCATTTGATACGTTTCGCATAGTTAATTCAAATCCGGCATCAAAACTTTTGTTGAATCTGTATTTTACACCGGCTCCAAAAGGGATTAATATGTCAACACGTTTGCTTTTTTCTTTTGTAGGATTATCTCTATCATATCCAACTACCATGTAGTCGTCATTTTCCCAACCCGGAGGGTTCGGGTAACCTCCTAAATTTTGATATAATTCTTTAACTTTCATAAAATTATCGTTACTTAAACGACGTAACCGACTTCTGAAAGCTACTGCACCTAATCCGATTTTACCATAAATATCCCATTTGTCGTTTAAAGGACCTAAAGCAACTAATTGGTTAATGCTAAAACGTAAATTTAATGAATAATCATTTAATTTACCTTTAAAATATCTGTTGTTTTTCTGACCATACATGTCAGCCATAATGAATTGAGCCTCAAGACCCCATGCTCTTCCAAATTGTTTTGTTACTTTAAAAGAAGTTCCAAAGCGATAATTTTCACGAGGAAGTACGGAATAATCAATCACATCAGTATAATATATTACAGGTCCCGCACCAATAGAAATCGACCAAGTATTGTATTTGTTTGTTTTAATGAATACTTGTTCTTCGGTTAATTTTGTAAAGTCTATTTGAGAGTAAGTATTATTTACGTACATTAACCCTAAAAAAAGTACTAAAAAATAACGAGTAAAATTATTCATAAATTTTATAATTAAAATTCTTTTTTAAAGTACAAAAATATAACATTTGCCTATTAAAACAAAAATAATTTATATAAATATTATAAATTATAGTTTTGTTCGTTGATAAAAAATATTATATTTGCTTTAATTTTAAAATAATGTTATGAAAATTTATTTTTGGATTTTAATGATTTTAGCAGCCTTTGTGGTTGTTTTTTCCGTGCAAAATGCAGGGTTAGTTACAATTAACTTTGCAATATGGCAAGGGCAAGTTTCTTTAGCTGTAGTTTTAATTTCTACATTTATTCTTGGAGCATTAGTTGGTGTTTCATATTATGCTTATACTATTAGTAAGTCTAAGAAAATGAAGAAATTAAAAGATACATTAAAGCAGCAGAATGATTATAATAAAGTTTTAATAGAGGAAAAAGAAGAAAAAGTAAAAAAGGAAAAAAAAGAATCTAACAAAGATAATTCTACTGTAAAGTAAAATATGGAAATAACTTCTGTTTTTTCAATAGCATATTTGCCTCCCATACAATATTTGACACACTGGGTTTGTTCGGATAATAAGATTATGGAACAACACGATAATTATCAAAAGCAGACTTATCGTAATAGATGTAAAATATTGGGAGCCAATGGGGTTGTGTCTTTAATAGTTCCGGTAGTTAAAAGTCGAAGAGCTAAAATAAAAACAAAAGAACTGCGTATATCGTATGATACTCGTTGGCAGGATTTACATTGGCGTTCTATTGTGTCGGCATATAATTCAACTCCGTTTTTTGAGTATTATAGAGATGATTTTGAGGTGTTTTATAATAAAAAATTTAATTTTTTATTTGATTTTAATATGGAGCTTTTTAAAGTGATATTAAATTCTCTTGATTATCCTGTTGATATTTCTTTATCTGAAGATTATTTAGATAAAAAAGATAATATTATAGATTTTCGTAATATTATTCATCCTAAAAAAGAGTTTTCTTTATTTGATGATAAATTTAAAAGCATAGAGTATTGGCAAGTGTTTAAAGAACGTTTTAATTTTGTTGAAAATCTTAGTGTTATTGATTTAATATTTAATAAAGGCCCCGAGGCTTTGGATATTTTAGAAATTAGTTTAGAAAAATAAAAATAATGTGTAGTGAAAGATAAAATAGTAATAATTCCGACATATAACGAAAAAGAAAATATTGAAGCTATAATTGAAACTGTTTTTTCTTTGCCCGAAACTTTTAATATATTAATTATTGAAGATAATTCGCCTGACGGTACCGCTCAAATAGTGAAACGTCTTCAAAAAGAAAAATGGGGCGACCGTTTGTTTATGATAGAGCGTAAAGGTAAACTTGGATTAGGAACTGCTTACATTACCGGCTTTAAATGGGCGTTAGAGAATAATTATGAATATATATTTGAAATGGATGCCGACTTTTCTCATCCTCCCGAAAAACTTATTGAATTATATCAAGCTTGTAAAAATGGAGCTGATTTAGCTATTGGTTCCCGATACAAGTCGGGTGTTAACGTAGTTAATTGGCCAATGGGCAGAGTACTTATGTCTTATTATGCATCGGTATATGTGCGTATGATTACCCGAATGAAAATAATGGATACTACGGCAGGTTTTAAATGTTTTACATCTAAGGTGCTTAGAACTATAGATTTAGATAATATAAAGCTAAAGGGTTATGCTTTTCAGATTGAAATGAAGTTTACAACATGGAAATATGGTTTTAATATTTGCGAAGTTCCCATTGTATTTACCGATAGACAAAAAGGCACCTCTAAAATGAGTGGAGGTATTTTTAATGAAGCAGTATGGGGAGTTATAAAAATGAAAATATCCAGTTGGTTTAAATCTTATAAAAGAGAAAAATAGATTATATATTAATCTGTATTCTATATAATATTTTTTAACGGTTATCTTTTAAAATATTTATATCATATAATTTGAATATATTATTCGATACAGTCAGGAATTAAATAAAAAAATCAATACAAATCTATAAATATTTGCAACTTTAAAGTCTTCATTATTAACTTTTTAATGCTTAATTGGGGTTAAAAAATAAAAAACATTATATATTTTCTTTGCTTACAGATAAAAAGCAATATCTTTGCAGGTTCAAAAATACAAAATTTATATAGTTTAAATGTGGATATTTATTGCTCGAAAGATATTAAGAAATAGAATTTCAATTCTTGTTGTAATAGGTTTAATTACTTTATTTATGGGTTATAATGCGCGTTTTGTGGAAATGTCATACGAATACGCTCCGTTATTACCTAAGGATGATACCGCATATATCGAGAATCAGGAATTTAATTTAGAGTTTAGTAGTCAAGGTAATTTAATGGTTTTAGGGATTAAAAATAGTAATTTCTACAATTCTTCTTATATCCAACATTGGTTTGCCTTAATTGATTCTTTAAAGTCAATAGATGGTGTTACTTCCGTTTTTTCAATTACAGAAGCTTACGATATAGTTAAAAATCCTAAAGAAAAAAAGTTTATTCTGGAGCCATTGTTTAATAAAAATCAGCAGTATGACAATAAATCTTTGGATTCATTAAAAAACAAAATAAATAAGCTTCCTTTTTATAAGGATTTATTATATAACGAAAAAAACAATTTTTTTCTTATTGCTATAACTCTAAAACCCGAAATTCTTCAAAGTCCGGCACGTGTAGCTTTAATTGATAAAATAGTAAAAACAGGAAAGGAATTTACATCAGCTACACAAAATGATTTACACTATTCGGGATTACCATTTATAAGAGTAACAACGGCAGAAATGATAAAAAAAGAATTAAATTTATTTATCATAGGAGCTTTGTTGGTTACTGCCATTATAATATTTTTATTTTTTAGGTCGTTTAAGGTTGTTATGTTTTCAATGCTTGTTGTAGGTATTGCAGTAATTTGGGCAGTAGGAATACAGGAGTTATTTGGATATAAAATAACAATTCTTACAGGAATGATTCCTCCTTTGATTATTGTTATAGGAATACCTAATTCAGTATTTTTATTAAATAAATATCATCAGGAATATAAAAAACACGGAAATAAGATAAAAGCTCTTCAACGAGTTATAGTAAAAATAGGTAATGCTACATTTTTAACAAACCTTACTACAGCTTCGGGTTTTGCTACATTTGTTTTTACAAGTAGTAAGATATTAGTGGAGTTTGGAGTTATAGCAGCTGTAAATATTTTAGTGGTATTTTTTCTATCGTTGTGTATGATACCCATAGTGTTTAGTTTTTTAGATCCGCCTAAAGAACGGCATTTGAATCACCTTAATAATCAATTGATAAGGAAAGTTGTTAACGGATTGGTTCATATATCATTAAATCATAGAAAAGCTGTTTATGTATTCTCGTTTTTTGTTGTAATATTCGGAATATGGGGAATTACAAAAGTAAAAACTACAGGATACATGTTAGATGACATACCTCACGATAATATACTTTATAAAGATTTGAAGTTTTTTGAAAATAATTTTAATGGTTTAATGCCATTAGATATTATGATAGACGGTAAAAAAGGAAATTCAGCTTATAAAACAAAGATGTTAAAAAAAATTGATAAGTTGGAAAAAATAATGTCAAAAAAAGCTGATGTTTCAAGGGGAATTTCATTAGCAGAGGCAGTTAAATTCGGTCGTCAGTCTTTTTATAAAGGCAACCCTAAAGAATATAAAGTTCCAAGTAGTATGGAATTAAATTTTATTTTATCGTATATTTCAAATACCAACACTAAAGGCAGCAATAAAGTTTCTGATGTCGTTAATTCTTTTGTAGATAGTTTGCGAAGTAAAACACGTTTAAGCTATAGACTGCGTGATGTCGGTACTGTAAAAATGGATGCATTATATAAAGAAATAACTCACGATGTAGATAGCTTATTTCCTAAAAAGAAGTATAATACTATGGTTACAGGAGCCAGTGTGTTGTTTTTTAAAGGGACAGAATATTTAATAAAGAATTTATTTGTTAGTTTGGCTTTGGCAATAGCTATAATTGCAACATTTATGGCATGGATGTTTTCTTCTAAACGAATGGTGTTGGTTTCTTTAATTCCTAACTTAATTCCATTGATAACCACAGCGGCATTAATGGGATATTTTGGTATTTCCATAAAACCATCAACAATATTGGTGTTTAGTATTGCTTTTGGTATTTCGGTGGATGATACTATACATTTTTTAGCAAAATACAGGCAAGAACTAAGCGAAACAAAATGGAGTATTAAAGCAGCAGTGGTTTTGGCTCTTAAAGAAACAGGAGTTAGTATGATATATACTTCTATAATCCTTTTCTTTGGATTTGGTATTTTCGGCTTGTCTCAATTTGGAGGTACGGTTGCTTTAGGTATTTTGGTGGCATTAACTTTATTGGTAGCATTGTTCTCAAATCTAATATTGTTGCCTACTTTATTAATGAGTTTAGAACGAAATATTACTAATAGAAGCTTTAAAGAACCTTCTGTTAGAATATATTCCGAAGAAGATGATGATAATTAATAGTGAATTTTTAAAATTAGGGATAAATGAAAATAAAAGAAACACGTGAATATGTAGAAAGATTAATTAAAGAAATTAATTTTGTAGAAGAACCTAAAGGTTTGTATTTGCCAATTGAATATACCATGGGGTTAGGTGGTAAACGTATTCGCCCTGTTCTTTGTTTAATGGCTGTTCAACTGTTTGGAGGTGATATAACTAAGGCTCAAAACTCAGCCTTAGCATTAGAGGTGTTTCATAATTTTACTTTGCTTCATGATGATATAATGGATAATGCCGATCTAAGACGAAATAGCCCTACCGTTCATAAAAAATGGGATGAAAATACGGCTATCTTATCAGGTGATGCCATGATGATAAAAGCTTATCAGATGATTTCGGATTGTTCGGAACATCATTTGCCTTTGGTACTCAAAGCTTTTAGTAAAGTGGCTATGGAAGTGTGTGAAGGACAACAATACGATATGGAATTTGAAAACCGTGATGATGTTACAGTGGATGAATATTTGGAAATGATTCGCTTAAAAACAGCTGTGTTGTTAGCAGGTAGTCTTCAGGTTGGAGCAATTTTAGCCGATGCTTCTACTAAAGATATAAATGCTTTATATAATTTTGGAATTAATATCGGTTTGGCTTTTCAGCTGCAAGACGATTATCTTGACTCGTTCGGAAATCAAGAAACTTTTGGTAAGAAGATAGGTGGTGATATTGTTGCTAATAAAAAAACATTTCTTCAACTTAGTGCCAGAGCCTTAGCTTCAAAAGCGGATTTGGAGATTCTTAACAAAAAAACTT
>PDWI01006435.1_pt1 | contig 14711 bp, 8 predicted proteins | sample 1430891 | NCBI WGS metagenome assembly PDWI01 (sample SAMN01162508, study PRJNA174530) | Oral metagenome, whole genome shotgun sequencing project. | biome: Marine environment; feature: Marine mammal; material: Swab sample of the gingival sulcus; isolation source: swab sample of gingival sulcus... | reverse complement strand
CCCCAAGAGAATGCCAGAGAAGCGGCTGTTGTGAATGATTTAGAAGTCTATGGCGTTGAAAACATAACAGAAGTCATTGATTTTTTCAAAGGAGAAATTGCGTTAGAACCAACCATTGTGAATACACGAGAAGAGTTTTACAAACAGCTTAACTTTGCGGATATTGATTTTTCTGATGTAAAAGGACAAGAGAGTGTAAAAAGGGCTTTGGAAGTAGCAGCGGCAGGAGGACACAATATTATTATGGTAGGACCTCCGGGAGCAGGAAAGTCAATGTTGGCAAAACGTATTCCTACTATATTACCACCTTTGACATTGCACGAAGCATTGGAAACGACCAAAATACATTCCGTTGCAGGAAACATAGATAAAAACACCTCGCTTGTAACGCAAAGACCTTTTCGAAGTCCTCATCACACCATCTCTGATGTGGCTCTTGTGGGTGGTGGCACTTATCCGCAACCGGGAGAAATTTCGTTGGCACATAATGGTGTGTTGTTTTTAGATGAATTGCCCGAGTTCAAAAGAACGGTATTAGAAGTGATGCGACAACCGTTGGAAGATAGGAAAATATCCATCTCTCGTGCTAAATTTTCATTGGAATATCCTGCTGGAATTATGCTTGTAGCCTCTATGAACCCTTGTCCGTGTGGGTATTACAATCACCCTACGCACGATTGTGTTTGTACTCCCGGAGTAGTGCAAAAATATTTAAGTAGAATATCAGGACCTTTGTTGGATAGAATTGATATTCATATTGAAATTGTACCTGTTCCTTTTGAAAAACTCTCTGAACTGAAAGAGAGCGAACCGAGTGCTACGGTAAGAGAAAGGGTAATCAATGCCCGAAAAATCCAAGAAGAAAGATTTAAGGATGTAAAAGGAGTGTATAGTAATGCACAGATGAGTTCTAAACTATTGCGAAAATATGCTCTTCCTGATAAAGAGGGTAGTGAATTACTAAAAAGTGCGATGCTTCGATTGAATTTATCGGCTCGTGCGTATGATAGAATCTTGAAAGTAGCACGTACCATTGCCGATTTGGATAGTGCTGAAAATATTTTGCCCTCTCATTTGGCAGAAGCCATTAACTACCGCAATTTAGACAGAGAAGGTTGGGCAGGGTAGGATACTAATGTTTGGACTCAATTTCCGCTTATCATTTGACAAAATTACTTAACATTGAGTGTGAAGCCCTATTGTAAGCAGACAACAGTACTTTGGATTGTGTGCAGAGCTTTGTTGTAAGCTGTCAATGCTACTTTTCATTGTGTGCAAAGCTCTATTGTAAACTGATAATACGACTTTGTATTGTGTACAAAGCTCTGTTGTAAGTTTACAACACTACTTTCGCTAGTGTCGGAAACTCTATTTTCATTTGCCGAAACTACTTCTAATCACGAGGAAAGCATCTTTGTAAGCAATCTGCCTTGGCTAGAAGGTGCTTGTAAGTCTTTTTTGTTATAAAACTTTATTTATCTATTTGAAATGTTTATCTTTGTGCTTTGATAAAACGTAATTTATAAAAATAACGACTATGAAAAAAACATTAACAACACTGACACTACTGTTATCTTTAATAGTAAGTTTGCCTATTTTCTCGCAATCGGGGAAATACATCGAATTTGACGGTCAAAACCGTTATATGACAATTCCACATCACGAGGATTTTAATTTTTCTACCTCAGAAGAGCATACCATTACCTGCTGGGTATATGTGAATAACTATGTTACAAATGCTCGTTTTGTAACCAAAAGGTCGGGTGGGGGAGCAACCGATAAATCTGGGTATGAAATGTGGGGTGCTAATTCTGCTAATAACTTTTATGCACTAAACACTCCCAATGCTTCTGGACAAAATAAATTCTCAAAATGGGGAACTATTGCGGGTGGAACAGGACAATGGGTTCATTTGGCGATGGTGGTTTCAAGAAAAAACGGAACAACAACTGTATATCAATACCAAAATGGAAATGAAGCCAAAAGTTCTTCTGGAATTAATATGAACGGTTATGCTGTAACGAATACACGAGATATTTATGTTGCAAAAGGTGAATATGGTGGAGGAATTTTTAATGGTAGAATGGATAATCTTCGCTTTTATAGTAAGGCTTTAACCCAACAAGAAATAGAAGCTGATATGACCGCTACGGTAACAGCTTCAACAGATGGTTTGGTGGCTGGATACGATTTTGAAGATTTAACTAATGGAACAGCCATTGATGTTACAGGAAATCATAATGCTACACTTTTTAATTTTCCTACTGATGGAGATGTTATGATAGATAAAGTTAGAGTAATGCAAGACGGAAACTTTACAGGAAGAGGAAATGATAATGAAGAAATCTTAAAACTAAAAGTCTCGACAACAGGTTCTAATGAATCGGCAATCAACAATATCAAGCTAAAAATGACGGGAACAACCGACATTAATGATGTTGAACAAATTAAAGTTTATACAACTAAAAACAGTGATAAATTTGACTCACGCAATCCTACTGGAAAAGGTGCGATATTGTTAGGAACAGCCAGTCCAAGTGATACTGAAATTACTGTTAATACAACTGATAAATTATATGCAGGAGTGAATTATATTTGGATAACCTACCAAATAAAAGAAACAGCCAAAGAGGGCAATAGAGTTGATGCTGAAGTAGTGGCTATTACTACTGAAAGAGAAACTTTCCCAATTAAATATGGTAATCCAAGTGGAAAACGTCAAATATTATTAAGACGTACTCTTCTTTTTGCACCTAATGACTATAACTCTAAAAACTACCGTATTCCTGCTATTTGTACTGCACAAGACGGTTCATTGGTAACAATTACTGATAAACGTAAAAATAATTATTTTGATTTGCCACAAGATATTGACTTGGTTTGTAGAAGAAGTACAGATGGTGGAAAAACGTGGAGTGAGCCTGTAACCGTTGCCGAAGGGAAAGGTAATGGTAAAGGATATGGAGATGCGGTAATTATTACTACTAAAAGCGGAAAATTGGTCTCTTTATTTGTTGGAGGGCCTGGTATTAATAATTCAACTCCGTCAAATCCTAATCGTTGTTACCAAATAGAAAGTGATGACAATGGTGTAACTTGGACTGCCCCCAAAGAAATAACCAATCAAATTTATGGTTCGGAATGTATCGTGCCAAGTCGTCGTAATTGGTCAGCACTTTTCTTTGGTTCGGGTCACGGACTTTGTACTAAAAATGGTCGTTTAATGGTTGTTGCTGTACGATTTGAAACACACGAAAATTATGCTGTTTATTCTGATGATGAAGGTAAAACGTGGAAAGTATCAAAATTAGCCATTGAAGGTGGTGATGAAGCAAAAGTAACAGAGTTAAGCAACGGAGATATTTTGATGAGTAGTCGTACAAGTGGTAAGCGTCTTTGGGCAAAATCTACTGACGGTGGTATTACTTGGGGAGCAAAACACACGTGGAATCAAATAACAGGAAATGCTTGTAATGCTGATATTATTCGCTATACTTCTACAAGAGAGGGCTTTGATAAAAACCGTATGTTGCATACTTTACCCAATGCAAGTGATAGACGTAAAGTAAGTATGTGGGTTAGTTATGATGAAGGTAAAACGTGGCCTTCTAAAAAAATATTATGTAAAGGTACATCAGCTTATTCTTCTATCACTATTTTAGAAGACGGAACTATTGGTGTATATATTGAAGAAGATAATACAGCAAGTTTTAAAATGTATTTCTTAAACTTCTCTTTGAATTGGTTAAGAAATGGACAGGATAGTTATCAAGCACCAACCAATAAGGTTGAAGTACCTTTATCTTCGGTTGTTTCAGGAAATTATGATAGTCCTCAAACAATTACATTGACCTCTGCTACCGATGGTGCAGAAATATATTACACAACTGACGGTACAGAGCCAACAGTCAATTCTACTAAATATACTGCACCTTTTGAAGTTTCACAAAGTACAACATTAAAAGCCGTAGCAGTGCATAGTTCTATTACTGAACCAAGCATCGTAACTGTATATAATTATAGTTTTAGAGTTGAAACGCCTGTGTTTAATTTGGTAGAAAATGAAGAAGAAAGCAAAACAATTGCGATTTCTACTACTACCGAAGGAGCAACTATCTATTACACAATAGATGGCACAACACCCACAACCAATTCTCAACAATACATAAATCCTATTCAGATAACTGAAAGCAAAACAATCAAAGCAATAGCAGTAAAAGAAGGACTTGAAGACAGTGAGATAGCAACTCAATTATATTCTATTGGTTGGGTTATACCCGGAGAACATAGAAGTGTGGGAGCAGATAGATATGTGCTATCTGCCACTACCGAAGGAGCAGATATTAATCTTAATTATGTAGCCAATAAAGCCCCAGCGTCTTATTATACTTATTATACAGACCAAGTAATAACAGTAAAACAAGGCTCAACTTTTACCTTAAATTTGGAAGGATTAAAAAATCAAAATGATGGTTTGCAGTTTTGTCAAGCTATTATTTTAGTTGATTGGAATAGAGATTTTACATTTACAGCAGATGAAAGAATCGCAATTATAGGAAAACGTGCTTATATGCCTGGAAATACTGACGTTTTAAGTATTTCTCAAGATATAACTGTTCCAGATAATGCAATTACGGATAAATCCACTCGTATGCGTGTGGTTTATACTGACGGTTGGCGTCCAAATACTTTCAAAGATTTAGGCGAAGACCCTGTGGACAAAGGAAGAATGTATGATTTTGACATCAAGGTGGAAGCAGGAAATGGCGTAGAAAGGTTGAAATTAAAAAATGTTTCAATCACACCCAATCCCGTTGAAAACGTTGTGAATATTCATTTTCCTCAAAAAAACAGATACAATATTGATATTGTTGGTTTAGATGGAAGAATATTGGACACAAAAAGTGTATATGCAAAAAAATATAAATTAGACTTTAATCAATATAAATCCAATATTTATATGTTGCATATTACCGATAAACAAGGAAAAGCGACAACAATGAGATTAATAAAAAAATAAACTTTTATACTTTTTCATTTTTTTTGAATAAAGAAGGCTTTAAAAAAGTCTTCTTTATTTTTTTGATAAAAAAACAAAGTGTTATTTCAAGTAGTAAATTAAAAATAGTATATTTGCATTGTAAAATAATTTTTATAAAATGAGTATAGAAACAATAAAAAACAGTATTAGAAATGTACCTGATTTTCCTAAAAAAGGAATACAGTTCAAAGATATAACAACCGCCTTAAAAGAAGCCGATGTCTTATCGGAAATGGCAGATTTGCTTTATGAGTATTATAAAGACAAAGGTATTACCAAAGTCGTAGGAATAGAAAGTCGTGGATTTATTGCAGGTGCTATTTTGGCATATCGTTTGAATGCTGGTTTCGTAATGTTGCGTAAACCGGGTAAACTTCCTGCTGATAAATTTAGGTTGGAATATGAGTTAGAATATGGAGCAGATGCTTTGGAAATTCATAAAGATGCTATAAATGAAGACGATGTGGTGCTTCTACACGATGATTTGTTGGCAACAGGTGGAAGTGCCAATGCCGCTTTGCAGTTGTTACGAAAATTTGGAAACAACCCTATTTATTTAAGTTTTTTAATAGAATTATCAGCATTAGGCGGAATTAATCATTTGGAAGAAGCAAAAGACGTTCATTCATTAATTCGTTTTTAATGAATTTATCGAAACACTAAAAGCTCAAATGAATTGAATGTTTTTAACGGTATTAATTTAAACAATCCATTATATGTCTGAAATAAAATATAAAAAATTTGAAGGATTTCAATACCTTAATGGTTTTGATGATTTAACGCAAGATGAAAAAAATGTAATAGAAAAAGATTTTTTTGATCTATTGGATTGTTATGTAAATTCTAATCACCGAAAGAAGACAGATATTATAAAATCAGCATTTCTTTTTGCATTGTTGGCACATAAAGGCGTGAGAAGAAGGTCGGGCGAACCTTATATTTCTCACCCAATAGCTGTAGCACAAATTGTAGCCAAAGAGATTGGGTTAGGCTCTACTTCTATTTGTGCCGCTTTGTTACACGATGTAATAGAAGATACCGAATATACAAAAGAAGATTTAGAAAAAAACTTTAATCCTAAAATAGCGGAGATTGTAGAAGGATTAACAAAAATATCGGGTGGAGTATTTGCAGAACGAGCATCAGCACAAGCCGAGAATTTTCGTAAACTTTTATTAACAATGTCTGATGATATTCGTGTTGTTTTGATAAAAATAGCCGACAGATTGCATAATATGCGAACTTTGGGTTCAATGCCAACTGCCAAACAATTCAAAATAGCGGGAGAGACAGAATATATTTATGCACCATTGGCTCATCGTTTGGGGCTTTTTAGAATAAAATCGGAACTTGAAAATTTGAGTTTTCTTTACGATCGCCCCGAACTATATCACGAAATAGAGCAGAAATTAGACAAAAAACGTGTTGATATAAATCTTTTTTACAATGAATTTACCAATCCGATACAGAAAAAATTAGAAGAAGCCGAATATAATTTTGAAATTCAGAAAAGGATAAAAACCGTTTATTCTATATGGAAAAAAATGTCTAATAAGAATATTTCTTTTGAGGAAATACGAGATATTTTGGCAGTACGAATTATTTTTGACCCTAAGCCCGATTTAGATGAAAAAGTACAATGTTGGATGATTTATTCGGCCATAACCTCTATTTATCGCCCACATCCAGAACGCATCAAAGATTGGGTAAGTATCCCTAAGGCAAATGGTTATGAGGCACTTCACGTAACGGTAATGAAGCCAGGTGGAGATTGGGTAGAGATACAAATACGAAGCAAGAGAATGCACGATGTGGCGGAAAGAGGATTGGCTGCTCATTGGAAATATAAAAATAATAGTCAGGCTGATAGTAAATTAGATACTTGGTTGGAGACAATTAAGGAGTTGTTGAAAAACCCCGAAGCGAGTGCGGTGGATTCGATGGAAAATATCAAATTGAATCTTTACTCGTCTGAGATTTTTGTCTTTACGCCCAAAGGAGAGATGAAAGTGATTGGAAAAGGTGCTACGGTTCTTGATTTTGCATTTAATTTGCATTCCGATATTGGGTTTAGAAGTATTGCAGCTAAGGTTAATTATAATTTAGTTTCTCTTAATCACGTACTTGAAAGTGGTGATAGAGTAGAAATATTGACTTCTGAAACACAAGAACCCAAAGAAGAATGGTTGGATTTTGTAGCTACAGGAAGTGCTAAATCAAAATTAAAGCAGTATTTTAATAAAAGAGATAAAGAGGTCATTAGAGTTGCGAAGAAAAAGGTAGAGGAAGTTTTTGAAAAAACAATAGATGAAATCCATAGTAGTGTAAAAAATAGACTTTTTAATCACTTTGAAGTACGCAAATGGGACGAATTATTGTTGTTGATAGGACAAGAAGTTATTGGTGTTGAACAGCTAAAATCTATTTTAACAAAGAAAACAAAACAACCGAAAAATGTTTTTTCTCGTATTCTAAATCCTTTTGGTAATTTATCAAAAGAGACATCACAAACAACATCAGAAGAAGAGGAAGACCAAACCCAAGAGAGCAGAAAGATAAACTTTAAGAAAACGTATCTTTTGAACCAAATGAATCTTGGAAAAACCTATGAACTTTCTAAATGTTGCCATCCTATTCCGGGCGATGATGTAATGGGATATGCGAACGACAAAAATATAATACAGGTTCATAAACGAGATTGCGATATTGCGAAAGCAATTAAAAGCAATTTTGGCAATAGAATTGTCAATGTAGAATGGACAGTGTTGAAAAAAACATCGTTTGCTGAAAAAATAGAAGTAAAAGGTATTGATGAAAAAGGTATTTTAATTGAAATATTAAAAGTTATATCACAAGATAACGATATTGATATAACTAAGATAGAAGTTGAAAAGAAGAATGAACTTTTTATTGGTACGTTCTATATTTTAGTGCAAAGTACACAAGAAATTAATAATATTGTTAATCATTTAAGCAATATTTCTAAGGTTAATTCAGTCAGAAGGTTGCAAGAGTAGATTTTTTACCTCCACATTTTGTAAGTAATGTTTACCAAACCTTTATTTTCTATTTTATAAAGTCTTTGGTTGGTTGTTTTGCTATTAAGACCACCTAATTCATAATTATATCCACCAATTTTTATAAAATCAAAATTCTCAACAGAAACTTCTTCTGAAATCTTATCACAGCCAGAATACCAACCTGTTTTTAGTTTGTATTGTTTTTTTATAAAGTTTGATAAAAATTCAACATCTTTTGGAGCGGCATCGCCACCCATAAAGCAAACGCAACTTATTGATTTACTATATTTTTCTAATAATTCAGATAAAGAACTTTTATTTAATTCTTGTCCAATGTTTTTTCTAAGATGAGGACTATGACAGCCAATACACCGATGAGGGCAGTTGGACAAACTAATTGCCAACGTTACCTCATTCGGAATTTCTTGAAAAACAATGTCATAATCAGTGTATTTTAACATTTTGCCTTTTTATCAACAAGATTATAATGTCTTTTTCCAGCTTCTACCTGGCGGGGTGCAGAAAAATTACTAATACGTTTCATATATCCGATAATACGAGTTAAATAATCTACATTTTCAGAACCACATTTAGGACATTTTTTCAAATAACGCTTATCTATCGTGTTACATTCATTACAAACTGTGTTTGGAATGTTAAATGTAAAATAATTACAACCTGTATCTGCCGCAACTCTAAGTAACTGTCTGTATTGAGGTTTTGAAAGATGCTCTTCCAAATTGGCGTGTAGTGCCGATCCTCCTGTTAGGTGTTTTATGTATTTTTCGCCGTGCAATTTGAATTTATCAATCACGTTCAAAGTCTTGTCTTCCACTTTGTAAAAGTAGCTATTGTAGCAATCTCTTGGAACAAAATATCCATCTTCTCTGTCCCATTTTGCGTGTTTAACTCCTACGTTTTCAGCAGGAATCATCTCACAGTTAAACATCAGTTCTTTGGTGCGGTATTTTTTATTGTATGTTTCAATTAAGCCCAATATTTCTTGTACAAAAGCGGTATATTTAGGATTATCACTAATTTCAATTCCTAATGATTCGGCAGCCTCAACCAATCCATTTACACCGATTGTCAGATACTGTCTTTTTATATCAATATATCCAGAATCAAACAAAGGCAACATTCCTTTTTCTAAAAACATTTTTAAGTTTTCATTATAAGCGATTTGTACTTTGTGTACTAAATCAATTATTTCTTCTAAGAAATCAGATTTTCCTGTTTTGGTAGCATACTGAATACAACGATTTAAATTGATTGTCAATACACTTTTTGAGCCTGTTGAAACGCCTCCTGCACCAAGCGTATAACTAAACCCATTATCTTGAATTTCATTACGCAATCTACAACACGAACTCAAACTATCGGCATTATCACTCATATAGGTAAAGAAAGAATGCCCTTCTGAATACATCTCAGCAGTAAAGTCGCCATATTCTTCATCTATAACATCTCCATTTTCTGCCAAAAGAGCCATTGTTTCTACTGGAAAAGTAAGCACTGTTTTTGTACGTTCTTTATTAAACCATTTCATAAAACGTTTTTGCAACCAACTTAATGATTCCCAAATAGGTTTAGTGCCATCAGGGAAAACAAACTCCCCGAACAAACTCTCAAAATAAGGTTTATCATAATAAGCAATATTCCAGAAAACGGCTTGGAAGTTTCTTGCTCCTGTTGGTTGATTAATAGAATACACTATTTGCTCAAAGAAATCACAAATTACCTTATCCAATGTTCGTTGTCTTAATGATAAATCAACCACTTTGTCGCTTTCCTTAAAGTAGTCGTCTCCATATTCTTTACGAATAAAGTAGTCCATATACATTAAAAATTCGGGTGTAGCACACGCCCCACTTAACATACTGGAAACAATAAATACCATATTTACAAACCCACCTGCAAACGATTTTAAGTTGGTTGGAGGTGTAGAATTTCCACCAACAGTCATTGTTCCGTTTAGCAACCACGGATACATTGTAATACTTGCACAATAGTTGGCAAGACTTGTCTCATCATTTTTATAAATAAAATGTTCATTTAACATTGCCAAATATTTATCCGAAGTCTCTTTTCCGTATAATTCTTTGATTTTATCAGTTAGCATTTTTCTATTCAAACTGATAAAGTTTTTCTTTGGCAATTCCCCAATAAGAGTCGCAATATTTTTCTTTTCAACATTGGCATTGGCATCAAATTTGCTACCTGTTGCTGCATTGGTTGCGTTACAGTAATTGATTAAGAAATTTAATTTGTCTTGTGTTTCTCTTGTTTCGGTATGTTTTTGACGATAAAGCATATAAGATTTAGCTACTGAAAAATATTTTTCATTCATCAATGCCAATTCTACTTGATTTTGGATTTCTTCTACGGTCATACCTTCTTCCACTTGAATTTGTGAAAGTATTGAGGCATAATCTTCTTCGGTAGCACGTGTGCCAACAGATAAAAATGCTTTGCCGATAGCTGATTTTATTTTGTCAATGGAAAATAAAACTGATTGTCCGTCTCTTTTTACGATTTTGAGGTTTTTGCTGTTCATTTTTGGGTTGATTTTATTGTTTTTTATTCTTTTGTGGGGCATTAAGGATTTATCCTTAATGCCCCACAAAAGTAGTAATAAAAAATATTTTTTACTTAGATTTTTTATTTAAAGTTTTCCATTTTAACTTTTGTTAACTTGATGAATTGATTGTATTTTTATGATTATAAGTATTTTATGTTATTTGGTGATTTGTATATTCTTAATTAAAGTTTCCCAAAATGTTTTTTATGGGATGTTTATCAACAAAAAACTTATCCTATTGAATATGTTTTATTTATGGAAAATTACTGTTTTTTAGTTGCTAATTCTTCAAGTTGTTTGAGTTCATCACGTAGTTGTGCGGCCTGCAAAAAATCCATTTCTTTGGCGGATTTTAGCATCGCTTTTCGTGTTTTTACGATTGATTTTTCTAACTCAATTTTACTCATATATTTAACAACAGGGTCGGCGGTGATATTTACTTCTTCTACTTTCTTATCATCTCTTTTTTGAGCAAAAGCATTTTCATTTGATTTAATAATTGCCCTTGGAGTAATATTGTGTTGTTGGTTGTATGCAATTTGTTTTTCTCGTCTTCGGTTGGTCTCATCAATGGTTTTTTGCATACTATAAGTAATGGTATCGGCATACATAATTACCTTTCCATTCAGATTGCGGGCAGCACGACCTGCTGTTTGAGTCAGTGAACGATGATTTCTTAAAAATCCTTCTTTATCGGCATCAAGGATAATAACGAGTGATACTTCGGGCAAATCTAATCCTTCTCGCAGTAAATTGACCCCTACCAAAACATCAAAAAGCCCTTTGCGTAAATCTTCCATTATCTGTACACGTTCCAATGTATCTATATCAGAATGCACGTAATTGCATCTTACACCGTTTTTTAGCAGATAATCGGTTAGTTCTTCTGCCATACGTTTGGTTAAAGTGGTTATCAAAATACGTTCGTCCATTTCGGTGCGTTGGGTTATTTCCTCCATTACATCATCTATCTGATTTAAGCTGGGACGTACATCAATAATCGGGTCAAGTAGTCCTGTGGGACGTATGACTTGTTCTACAACAATTCCTTTTGATTTTTGCAGTTCATAATCGGCAGGAGTGGCACTAACATAGATGGTGGTAGGAGTTAGTTTTTCAAATTCTTCAAATTTCAAAGGACGATTGTCTTTGGCAGCTGGAAGTCGGAAACCGTATTCTACTAAGTTTTTTTTACGTGCAGCATCTCCTCCGTACATTGCACGTATTTGAGGGATAGTTACGTGGCTTTCGTCTATGATTAATAGAAAATCATTAGGGAAATAATCCAATAAACAAAAGGGACGACTACCCTCTTCTCGTCCGTCAAAGTAGCGAGAATAATTTTCAATTCCAGAGCAATAACCCAGTTCTTGTATCATTTCTAAATCGTAGGTTACACGCTCTGTGATGCGTTTGGCTTCTAAGTTTTGTCCTCTTTCTCTAAAATAATCTGCTTGTAGGTCTCTAGCTGTTTTGATTTGTTCCATTGCATTTTCAATGCGTGCTTTGGTAGTAATAAAAATACTTGCAGGATAGAGGTTAAAGGCTTCGTAAGTGTCAATAACAGTAAGGTTAGCAGGGTCTAATGTGGTAATTTCTTCCACTTCATCGTCCCAAAAGGTAACTCTTAGAATATGGTCGGCGTAGGCAGGAAAAATATCTACGGTATCGCCTTTGGCTCTAAAATTACCTCGTTTTAGTTCAATGTCGTTGCGTGTGTAGAGGCTTTCAACGAGTTTTCTCAACAATTGATTGCGTCCTAAGTTATCGCCTTGTTTTATCTGTATTAGGTTTTCGGTAAAATCGTCAGGGTTACCAATTCCATACAGACACGAGACGGAAGAAACAACCAATACATCTCGTCTTCCTGAGAGTAGGGCAGAGGTGGTAGCAAGGCGAAGTTTCTCTATCTCTTCATTGATAGAGAGGTCTTTTTCTATATAAAGGTCGGTAGCAGGTAGATAGGCTTCGGGCTGATAATAGTCATAATATGACACAAAATATTCTACCGCATTGTTTGGAAAAAAACGCTTGAACTCGTTGTAAAGTTGTGCTGCAAGAGTTTTGTTATGGCTTAATATTAGTGTTGGGCGTTGTACACGCTCTACTACGTTTGCCATAGTAAAGGTTTTTCCCGAGCCTGTTACCCCTAATAACGTTTGGGCAGGAATATTTTGATTAACTCCTTCGGTCAGTTGCTTGATGGCCTCCGGCTGGTCTCCTGTTGGTTGATATGTTGATTGTAGTTGAAATTTCACTACCAAGTATCGTCTTGTGGAATGATTAATATTAAAATAAAATAGACCAATAGGGCAGGAAGTCCACCTGAGATAATCCCAAATAATAGATATAGTATTCTTGCTATGGAGTAATCTATATCAAAGTATTCGGCTATGCCTCCGCACACTCCACCAATCATTGCATTCTGTTTACTTCTTTTTAATTCCTTTTTCATCTTCTTTGTTTTTTAAAAAATCATTTTTATTGTGAAACATTAAAATTTTTAATCAGTTTATTGTTTATCTAATAAAGATAAAATTGTCTTTTGTAGAAAACTCTTCACTATATTGGTATCCCATTTTATTAAAAAGTTTTAAATTGTTAAGGCTCGTAATTTGGTTTTTCATAATATAACGTGTCATTGCACCTCGTGCTTGTTTGGTATAAATAACAATGGGTTTATATTTTTCCGTGTCGTATTGAAATTCCCAAAAATCAATTGTGATAATGGGTTGGGTTATTTTCTTTTTGTCCAGCACTTTGAAATACTCTTTTGACATTAAGTTTAGTATAAAAGAAGCCCCTATTTGTTTGCAAGTATGATTTATTTCATCGGTTATTTTTTTACGCCAAAAAGGATATAAATCACGTCCAAAATGATTTTCTAACCTTGTGCTAACATCAAGTCGGTAGGGCATTATTAAATCCAAAGGTTTAAGAATACCGTATAAGCCTGATAATATTCTTAAATGATTTTGTGTGTACTCTAAGTGTTTTTCATTCATATTGATTGCATCAATGGACTTGAAAACAGCACCATTGTAAGTAAAAACAGCTTGTTTACTGTTGGATAAAGAGTGAGGATATTGCCAATGTATAAAACGTTCTGCATTTTCTTGGGCAATTTTTAAATTACTCTTAAACAATTGGCTTAGTTCTGAAATGGAATTATTTCTAAGCATATCAATCAGTTCTTCTGCTTCCTTGCCAAATTGTGGAAGCGTATATTTGTCGGTTGGAGCATTTGGTTGAGTATTTTGAACTTTTGCCGGAGAAATAAGAACAAGCATCTTTTCGTCTGTTTTTTTAGTTAAATTATTTTACAAAGGTAATCATTTCTTATAAACTCATTTCAACTTAATTAGAAACTTGGGGTATTTAATACCCCTATTAACCCTATTAAATATCTTAAAAAGGTGATCGTTGGGTGGGTGCGAGAGGTATTTAATACCTATTAAGGTGGTATTTAATACTCTTATCAACCCTATTAAATACCTTAAAAAGGTGGTCTTTGGGTGGTTACGAGGGGTATTGAATACCTATTGGAGTGGTATTTAATACCCCTATGCCCCCTATTAAATACCTTAAAAAGGTGGTCTTTGGGTGGTTACGAGGGGTATTGAATACCTATTGGGGTGGTATTTAATACCCCTATGCCCCCTATTAAATACCTTAAAAAGGTGGTCTTTGGGTAGGTACAAGTGGTATTTAATACCTATTGGGGTGGTATTTAATACCCCTATGCCCCCTATTAAATACCTTAAAAAGGTGGTCTTTGGGTAGGTATGAGGGGTATTTAATACCTATCAAGGTGGTATTTAATACCCCTACGACCCCTATTAAATACCCCTCTTGGGGGTATTCAATACCCTCCAAGAGGTATTTAATACCCTTACACCCCTATTAAATAAAAGGTATTTCTAAATTTAGAAAGTATTTAATAAAATAAATTAAAAAATAGTATTTTTGCAAAATAGAACGATTAAAAATAAATATCAATGAAACTTTCGGAATTAAAAAACGGAGAAAAAGCATCTATTGTAAAAGTAGCAGGATACGGAGGATTTCG
>PDWI01006433.1_pt1 | contig 14713 bp, 9 predicted proteins | sample 1430891 | NCBI WGS metagenome assembly PDWI01 (sample SAMN01162508, study PRJNA174530) | Oral metagenome, whole genome shotgun sequencing project. | biome: Marine environment; feature: Marine mammal; material: Swab sample of the gingival sulcus; isolation source: swab sample of gingival sulcus... | reverse complement strand
AAAAGTAAATCCGAAATTATTGCAGAATATGCTTTAAGAGGCACAACTCAACCCATAGGAGTTGCCGAATACGAAATAATCAAATCCATTCCTGACAATTTAAAACCACAATTACCGACAATTGAGGAAATAGAAAAAGAATTGACAACTACTCTGCGTAAAAAAGAATAGAATTTGTCCAACAAGTTGTTGGACAAATTGCGCACTATTATAATACACTTATTATCAAGAATAAACAAAGCTCTTGTAATACTTAGTAAGTTAAACTGTAATATCTTTTAGAATAATATTATTTAAGGAGACGACTTGATAGGTCGTCTCTACTTCTTACAATTAATATATTTTTAATTTTTAACTTTTAATTAAACCAATGTGTGATATTGATTTAAAAACATATAATATTCCCAAATATACAACCATAAGTGGTGTTGTGTATGAAAACTTAGAAGTTTCATATCAAATTTTCGGAAAAAAATTGCACACAGCACCAATAGTATTGGTTCATCATGCACTTACAGGCAATTCAGATATTTTAAGTCCTCAGAAAGGTTGGTGGAGAGAAATTGTCGGCGAAAACAAACTTATAGATACCAATAAGTTCACGATTATTGCTTTTGACATGCCCGGAAACGGATATAACGGCAAATTGATAGAAAATTATAAAGATTTCAGCTTTAAAGATATGGTTGATATATTTATGATAAGTCTGCGAGCAATGGGCGTGAACAAGGTTTATGCAAGCATAGGCGGTTCAATAGGCGGATTTATTCCTTGGCAAATTGCAATTTCAGAGCCTGATTTTGCCGAATATGCCATTTCCGTTGCAGCACATTGGCAGACTAATGATTGGCTTTTGGCTTATGCCTATGTTCAAGACCAATTATTGGAGCATTCTCGTAAGCCGCTGTTCGATGCTCGCATAGCGGGAATGATGATGTACAGAACAAATGCGTCTTTAAATGCAAAATTCAAAAGAACAAGAGCGGACAACGGAATGCTGAATATTGCATCTTGGTTGCAACATCATGGCGATAAGTTGGAAAACAGATACAATTATGATGCTTATAAAGCTATGAACTATCTGTTATTTTCAGTCAATCCTGCCGAAAACAACACATTTACAGAGCTGGCAAAAAATATTAAAGCTAAAATCGTGCAAATCACCATAAATTCCGACATACTTTTTGACAAGAAAGAAAATCTTAAAACAAAAAGAATTCTTGACAATTTGGGAATTGAAAATGAGTATCACGAAATTAAATCAATACACGGACATGATGCTTTTTTGATTGAAAATGAGCAGATTACAGAGTTTTTAAAACCTATATTCAATTAACAATTTGTTAAATTAGTAATTAGCAATTAATAATTAACAATTATATTACTGATAATCAAATTATTACAAAAAATACAATAAAAATATAAAACTTTGCGACCAACTTTTACATTATTAACTATTAAAATAAATCTAACACTCAATTAAATGAAAATATTAAAATTCGGAGGAAAGTCTTTGTCCAACGGCAAAGGAATAAATACAGTTATTGACATTATAAAAGAAAAACATCTGAACAACGAACATATTGTTGTGGTGGTATCGGCAAGAGATATTGCAACAAACCAACTTGAAATAATGCTCGAAAAAGCAAAAAACGGTGATGATTATTCAAAAGATTGGCAAGAGTTTAAAGCATATCAAAAAGCACCTTTTCCCGAAATAGATTATGATAAGGAATACTCATTATTAGAACAAGTTTTTCAAGGTGTGAAAATGGTTGAAGATTACAGTCCGAAAGTTAAAGATATGGTAATGTCGCAAGGCGAAATATTATCTGCAAAAATGCTCTCTACTCTACTCAATAATCTGAATATCAGCAGTTTATTTATTGATAGCAGAAGTATTTTTGAAACAAACAGCGATTTCGGAAATGCCAAAATTAACGGCTTGGTTTCGGAGCAAAAAACAAAAACGTTGTTTAACGATTTAGCTGTTAATCAAGTTCCCGTAGTTACGGGATATATAGCTGCCAACAATAAAAACGAAACTACCACATTAGGACGAAACGGCAGTAATTACTCGGCATCTTTATTGGCAAACTATTTGGAAGCCGAACAGGTGGAAAGTTACACCCATTTAAACGGTGTTTACACGGCAGATCCAAATAAAGTTGAAGATGCACGAATGATTAAATCAATTAGTTTTCAAGAAGCAGGCGAGTTGGCGGAATTCGGCACTTCAATACTTCATGCAAAAACCGTATTTCCTTTGATTGCAAAAAATATTCCGCTGCGAATACTCAATACTTTTAACAGCAAAGCTCACGGAACATTAATAAGCAACAATACAAATAATTCAGGTGTAAAGGCAATTACAACACAAGAAGATGTTTGTATAATAAGCATTTCGGGAAGAGGTTTTGTAGGTAAAAAGGGAATAGATGCACGCATTTTTCACACATTGAGTAAGCATGACATAAGCGTTGGAGTTGTTTCGCAAGGTTCATCGGAACGAGGCGTGGATTTTATAATAGCAGAGAACAAAGCCGAAACAGCAGTTGAAGCATTAAAAGACGAATTTGCCAAAGATTTTATGGACAAAGACGTAACAAGCATTAATGCAATAACAAATGTAGGATTAATTACCATTATAGGTCAAAATTTATCGGGCTTTACGGAGGCTTTTAATGCGCTGATTAAGAATAATATAGAGATAAAATTAATTAATAATACCTTGAATGGTAAAAATATAAGTTTGGTTCTTGATATAGAGGACATGACAAAGGCATCAAATGTTATTCACGGTCATATTTTCGGAGTTGCAAAGAAAATAAACATCGCAATTTTCGGAAAAGGCAATGTGGGAGCATCTTTGATTGACCAAATTTTACATTCCAAACAGAAGATTTTGGAAAGAAAGGAAATCAATTTGAATATTTTTGCAATTTCGGGTACAAAAGATTTACTGCTTAATAAAAAAGGAATTAGCAATGATTGGAAAAACAAAATTAACAGTATAAATTCAACGGCTGATAATCCTGTTTTGCAAGTTATTGATTATGCCAAACAGCATCATTTGGAGAATTTAATAGCAATAGATAATACGGCAAGCAAGCAATTTGTTGAGAATTATACAACATTAGTAAAAAACGGTTTTGATTTAATCTCATCAAACAAGCAGTGTAATACAGGAACTTACGAAGCATATAAAGAATTGCGTTTCAATCTAAAACTATATAATAAGCAATATCTGTATGAAACAAATGTAGGTGCAGGATTGCCGCTAATCGATACAATAAAATTATTGCACGAATCGGGTGAGAATATTACACGAATACGCGGAGTTTTTTCAGGTTCTTTAAGTTTTATTTTCAATAAGTTTTCAGCTGTTGACGAACCATTTAGTAAAATAGTGCAAGAGGCTGCAAATAAGGGCTATACAGAACCTGATGCCAGAGAGGATTTATGTGGTAATGATGTTGCTCGTAAGTTGTTGATTTTGGCTCGCGAGTTGGATTTGGCAAACGAATTTGACGAAATAAATATTGAAAATTTAATACCTGAGCAACTTCGCACGGTTAGTTTAGATGAGTTTTCCAATAGAATGGGCGAAATGGACAATGTTTATGCAAAATTAAAACTAAATCAAAAAAACGGTAATGTTTTGAGATATGTTGGCGATTTGCATGGAAATTTACAGCAAGAAAAGGGTAATTTAGATGTTACTTTGGCATCTGTTCCCGTAAATTCATCATTGGGACAACTGAAAGGTGCTGATTCTTTATTTGAAATATACACAGAATCTTATGGCGATAATCCTATTGTTATACAAGGTGCAGGTGCAGGAGGCAGCGTAACGGCGCGCGGTGTATTCGGCGATTTGCTCAGAATTGCTGATAAAAAATAACACATTTAATCGATAACAAGACCTTTACCACTGTAATATTCCAATATTTTGGTGCGAAACACATACTCAAACTTAGCTCTTATTAATGCCGAACGAGCCTGTATTAGATTATTTTGAGCCTGATTTAAGTCAAAAGAACTGATTTTGCCCAATTCGTAGTTTTTCTCGGCATATTTAAAGGCTTCTTCAAACGATTTTACCGATTGTTGTTCGGCATTATAATTATTAACGGCTGCAACTGCTTTTGTGTAAGCGGTTTGCAGCTGTTTGTATAAATCATTATATCCAAGTTCCTTTTGCAATTTAGCATCTTCGTATTTTATTTGTGCATTTTGTACATTGTTGCGTGTTTGAAACTTAGAAAAAATAGGCACTGATAATGAAAATCCGAACGATTTGTTTAAATTAATATCGTATTGGTCGGCAAATGACATTACTCCGTCTTTTATAAAACCCGTACCTGTCGGATTTTGTATCATGTTATATCGCAAGTTTGAATATCCCGAAGATATATTGGCACTGAAACTTAAAGTTGGATAATAAGCCGATTTAACGATTTCTATCTGTTTCTTGGCATCTGCAATGTGCAAGTCTTGCAATTTGTAGGACGGACGTTCTGCTATAATGCTCTCAAACTTCGATTGATATTTTACCAATTCCGTATCAGCTCCTTGTTCAATATCTATTTCGGGAATTGTTATCTCAAAAGTACTATCACCTTTAATATCAAGAAGTTGATAAAGGTCTAAATAAGCCAACGATAAGGCGTTTTCATTGCTTACTACCTTGCTTTTGTTTTTTGCAAGTTGCGCTTTTTGAGTTAATAAATCACTTTGCGGTTTTCTGCCGAGTTCCACTAAAAGTTTCACCCTTTCAAGTTGAGTTTCCGATAATTTTAGGTTCTCCTTTGCTGCATTCAATTGCTCAATTGTAAACAAAATATTAAGATAATAAGAGGTAATATTTAAAGCCATATCCTCTTTTAATTTATCTATTTCCATTAATCTTGTTTGCAAATTAATTTTGTTTTGCTCAATCAGATGATGCTTTCTAAAACCTTCAAAAAGATTTATATTTCCTCCTATTCCGTAGCTCATGCTACTGCTGTTTTGATTTGTGTAACCGTTGGTTACGTAATCAACGCTACGACCGTAATTCCTGTTCCACGATGCTCGCCCCGCTACTGTCGGCAACAAATTATGCTTTGATTGTTGTAAGTTGTTTTTGGCAACTTGCACCGCTAAATCCGTGCGCCTTATTTGTATGTTGTTGTCGTAAGCGTATTTTATACATTTTGCTAAATCCCAAGTTTCTTGCGCTTCGCCTGCAAAAGCGTATAATATAAATATTGATAGAAATATAATTTTTTGCATTTTTTTGTTGTTAGGTGTTGATAAACCTCACGTTTTTTTAAGTTCAATGAGGTTTTAAATCAGTATATATAGCTGAATTACAATATTTTAGTCTTCGTCATTACTTTCCGCTTTATTTTCTGTTTTAATTCCTAATTTAACATACTCATCGGGTTTTACTCCGCTTTTAATTTCTACATTAATACCATCGGAAAGTCCTGTTGTGATATATCTTTCCTCAAATTTTTGCTCTTTTGCATCTTTATCCGATACCAATATTTCCACAAAAGTTGAATCTCCTCTGAAAATCAATGAGTTTTCTTGCAATGTATATACATTTTCTCTTTTATCGAGAATTATGTTGGCATTTGCACTGTATCCTGCTCTTAGAGTTTGTCCTTTTTTCAACAAAACTTTTGCTTTTATGTTGAATTTAACAGCTCCGCCTTCTTTTTCGCCTTTCGGTGCAATGTGTTCGAGTTCCGCATCGAACTTCTCGTTGTTAATAGCTCCTATTGTCAGCTCTATGGGCATGCCGATAAACAATTTTGCAACATCGGTTTCATCAACCTTGCCCTCAAATATTATTTCGTCCATATCGGCGACTAATGCTATTGTTGTGCCGTCGTTAAAGCTGTTTGATGCAATGACTGAATTACCGATTTTTACGGGAACTTTCAAAATCATGCCCGAAATGGTGGATCTAATGGTTGTGTTTGATGCTTTGTTACCTGAAACAGTTCCTGTTTTGGTTATTTGTAAGTTTGTTTTTGCCGTGTTCAGTTCTTCTTGTGCGTTTCGATATTTAAGCTGACTTTGCTCAAACTCGGCATCGGCTATAACGCCTGCATCGAATAACTTCTTGTCTCTGCGGTAATTAACATCGGCATTCTCAAAATTTATTTTGGCAATTTTAACTCTGCTGATTGCTGCATTCAGATTTTGCTCCGACGGAATAATTGCTATTTTTGCCACAGGCGAGCCTTTTTTTATAATATCGCCCTCTTCTACAAAAAGTTTTTCGATAATTCCCGAAATACTTTGAGGTTTTATGGCAACTTCCTTGCGCGGTACTATATTGCCTGTTGCCATAGTACGCTTTTTAAGGTCGTTTTTGCTTAGTTTACCCACTTCATATTGAGTAGTCTCGCCCATGTCTCTTGCAACAATCCATACTAATGTGCCGACAAAAAGCACTGATATTAAAACTATAAATATTATTTTTTTCATTTTGTTTATCGGCTTTTGGCTGTTAGCCTTTTGTTATTAGAGTTGTTATTGTTTACTATTCATAACTTCCATTTTCAGTAATCGCTTTTTTGCCGTTAATCCGCCTCCATAGCCTCCCAAACCTCCATTAGATTCAATAATCCGATGACACGGAATAATAAGAGAAATTGCATTTGCTCCGTTTGCCGATGCAGCAGCGCGAACTGCTTTCGGATTATTAATTCTTTTGGCAATATCTAAATAAGAAGCCGTTTTTCCGTAGGCAACATTTTTAAGCTCATTCCAAACTTGTTTCTGAAAATCAGTACCCAAAAGCAGAACAGGAACATTAAATTCTTTTCTGTCGCCTTGCAAATATTCATCAATTTGCACTTTTGTTTCCTTAATAACTTTATCTTCTTTTTGTTCAAAATTAGCATTCAGCCGTTTCTTTATTCGATTATAAACAGCCGTTCGCTTTTTATGACAACAAAAGCCTACAAGACAAATTTTCTCCTCAAAAGAACCAATTATAAGTTCACCTATTTCAGTTTTGTGATACGAAATATGAATGCTTTTTTTCATATTCTTGACTTTTGGCTTATTAAAAACCGCACAGTCTACTACCATTTAATCTTTTACGACCTTTGCGGTAAAACAATCAATGATAATACTTCCATTAATTTAACCGCAAAAGGTCGCAAAGAACAAAAAGTTTTTTTGTATTCTCTTCAATGCGCCTATTCGGCATTTATATTTTCATTGTTTGCCTTTTTTATGCTGATAACAATTTTCTTGTTTTCCTCATCAAAATCGGTAACAATGGTATCGCCTTTCTGGATTTGCGATTGTATTATAATTTCCGCCATTTCGTTTTCCATATATTTTTGGATTGCTCTTTTTATGGGACGCGCTCCGTATTTGCTGTCGTAACCCTTGTCGAGAAGAAAATCTTTTGCTTTTTCGGATATTTCAATATTGTATCCCAATTCATTAACTCGACTGTAAAGACCTTTTAATTCAACATCAATTATTTTGTGTATATCTTCTCGTTTCAACGAATCGAAAACTATAACATCATCTATTCTGTTAAGAAATTCGGGCGAAAAGGTCTTTTTCAATGCCTTTTGTATTATGCTTTTATTTCTTGCGTCGTCGTTCGATTTTGCCGAAAAACCAACACCTCTGCCAAAGTCTTCAATTTGTTTTGAACCAATGTTAGAGGTCATTATTATAATGGTATTCTTAAAATCTATCTTTCTGCCCAAACTGTCGGTTAGTTTGCCCTCGTCGAGCATGTGCAGCAAAATATTATATACTTCGGGGTGTGCTTTTTCTATTTCATCGAGCAACACAACGGAATAAGGCTTGCGTCTGACTTTCTCGGTAAGTTGTCCGCCTTCTTCGTAGCCTACATATCCGGGAGGCGCACCAACCAAGCGTGATACCGCAAATTTTTCCATATATTCGCTCATGTCTATCTTAATCAAAGCATCGTAAGAATCGAATAAATAGTTGGATAACTCTTTTGCCAACAGTGTTTTACCAACTCCTGTTGGTCCTAAAAACACAAACGAACCAATAGGTTTATTCGGGTCTTTTAATCCTGCACGGTTGCGCTGAATTGCTTTTACAATTTTTGCTATCGCATCATTCTGACCTATAACCTTATCGGCTAATTCGTCTTTCATTTTTATAAGTCTGTTGCCTTCGGTTTGCGCTATACGTTGAACAGGTACACCTGTCATCATTGCAATTACTTTCTCAACATTGTCTATATCAACAATTTCTCTGTTAAGCAACATTTCCTGTTCCCACAATGCTTTTTCTTTGTCTAATTTTTTTGATAATTCCTGTTCTTTGTCTCGGAAAGATGCTGCCAATTCAAATTGCTGATTATCAACGGCTGCACGTTTATCGGAGGTTACTTTTTCCATTTCTGCCTCAATATCCTCAATTCTTTTGGGAATGCTTATTTTGGAAATGTGAACTCTTGCGCCTGCCTCGTCTAATGCGTCTATTGCTTTGTCGGGCAAATGACGGTCGCTTACATATCTTGTTGTTAATTTTACACAACCCTCTATTGCCTTGTCGGTGTAAGTTACATTGTGATGACTTTCGTATTTATCTTTTATGTTGTTTAAAATTTCTATTGTTTCCTCAACGGAAGTAGGATCTACTATTATTTTTTGAAATCGGCGTTCCAATGCTCCGTCTTTCTCGATATGTTGCCTGTATTCGTCAAGAGTTGTTGCTCCTATACATTGCAACTCGCCTCTTGCCAAAGCAGGTTTAAGCATATTCGCCGCATCTAACGAACCTGATGCTCCGCCCGCGCCTACCATTGTGTGTATTTCATCAATAAACAGTATAACATCTTTATTATTAGATAGTTCTTTAAGTATTGATTTGAGTCTTTCTTCAAATTGACCTCTGTATTTTGTTCCCGCAACTATTTGTGCAAGGTCTAATGTTACAATTCTTTTGCCGAATAATACGCGCGATACTTGTTTTTTGTGTATTCTGATTGCAAGTCCTTCCGCTATTGCCGATTTACCTACTCCGGGTTCTCCTATCAGTACGGGATTGTTTTTTTTGCGTCGGCTTAGTATTTGCACGAGTCTTTCTATTTCAAGCTCTCTGCCCACAACCGGGTCTAACTCGTTGTTTGCCGCCAAGCGTGTAATATCAACACCGAAATTGTCTAAAACAGGAGTGTTCGATTGTGAATTACCGCGTTTTTTGTTGTAGTTTTCTTCTTTTTCGTTGTCATCATCGTCGTCGTCTCTTGTTGCGTCGTCTTCGTCGAATATATTGGCTTTCGGCGATTCTATTATATGTTTTTTAAGTGTTTCGTATGTTACGTCTCTGTCGTTTAGAATCTGGGTAACAATGCTTGAATTATCTCTTAAAATAGCCAATAATAAATGTTCAATGGAAGGAATTGCTTGTTTGAACGACATGGCTTCAAGTTGTGTATATTTAATTGCACGTTCGGTTTCTTCAAGCAGGTTAATATCTCTGTTATCGGATATTTCTAATGATGAATCGTTTTGTGTTCGTTTATCGATTTCGGTTTTTACTTCTCGCAAGTCAAGTCCCAATTGAATTAACTGGTCGATTATCGGTGTTTCTCCGTCTCTTAAAATGGCAAGAAAAATATGTTCTGTTCCTATGTGTGAACTACCGAGTCGTATAGCTTCTTCTTTGCTATAACCAAGTATTCGCTTCATTTCTTCTGTAAATTTCGGATACATTGTATTTACTGTATTTTTTGTTTAATGTTTTTCGTTTTAAATATCTTTTTGACAGTATTTAATGACACTCACAAGCATCACTAAATAATAGTCCGTACCGTTTCCAATTCTATATATTCGTATTGTGGTTTTGCCGTAAATAAATCTTCTGTAATAGTATTTAATTTATTTTTTGTTGCTTTAATTGCTAAATTTGATTTATCTATTCCAATCCATTTTCTGTTTAAAGTGTGTGCTGACTTCAATGTAGTTCCCGAACCACAAAAGCAATCTAAGACAATACTGTTTGCATGCGACGAAGTTTTAATAATTAAATCCAATAAAGCCTGATTTTTTTCAGTTGGATAATCAGGATATTGAGGGTCTTTAAACTCCCAAATATCTTGAACTCTTTTACCGTTTCTTTCGTCAGCGTATATTTTCTTTCGCGGGTTTCCATTTGACGACCATTCTATCAATCCCTCATTATCCCACTTTTCCAACGTTTCCACATCTGTGCGCCAATGTCTGCCTTTTGGCGGCAAAATTCCTTTAAAAGGCTTAGATGAGTTTCCTGTTTTTGTTTCGCCTGGCGCATGAATGGGAACAGTCGTATAATACCTTCCGTTTTTTTCTTTTTTGGTAAAAAGTTTTTTTATATCATCTTTACTGTACGGTTCTTTCGGTTCATTCCAAATAGGCTTATCCGCTTTGGAATAAAAAAGAATTAAATCCTTAATGTTACCGTATCCCGTTCTTTTAAAATTTTTAGGATTACACTTTATTCTTGTAATATCATTTCTGAAATTTTCTATTCCAAAAACTTCGTCCATCATTATTTTTACATAGTGCCCGATTTTATAATCAATATGCAAATATATAGAACCGTTGTCGGATAATAATTGTTTTAATAAAATTAACCGTTTTCTTAAATATTCAATAAATTCGCTCCCCACAATTTTATCAGAATAAGCAATTTTACCGTTTGCCGAATTGCTTATGGTAGTTGCCCTGCCTTCTGTTATGGTAAAATTACCGTTGGTTGCAAATGGCGGGTCAATATATACTAAATCAACTTTCCCCTTTAACCGTTTTTCTTTTAATAAAAAATCCAAACCTATTATGTTATCACCCTTAATCAGTAAATTTTCCATAAGAGCCACGTTTTTTAAAGTTGATACAAAAATTCACGTAACACAAGGGCACTCATTATATTGTAGTTTTTATAAACACTTTTTAATGATTTGTGCATTTTACTGTTTCCTTTTATGTAAAGGACACCGTCCAAAACAGCAATTTTCACTGCTTTTACGTTTTTTGTTGTTATGGTGTTCATTGCATCATTGAACTGCGCATTCTGATGCCCGCCAAAATCAGTCAAAAATTTAGCCTCGCCTATGATATATTTCTCATTAAATCTTCCCACAAAATCAAGACCTTTATTATGCTTGTAACCCAGATGTCTTGCCGCAAAATCTTGCATAACATTATCACTTGCATCTAAAATAGCATCTTTTTTGTCAGATGTAAATTCCTCTATCGAAACAGGTTGAATGCCTAATGATTTTTTATTTAACCAATCCTTAAACATAGGACCAATTTGCCTGTTGGTTTCTTTCGGTTGGCTACACTTTTCAAATATTTTATTCAATCCCATTTCGTACAATCTTCCGCAAATTCGATTAATTGTTTTCGGATTTCTAACCAGGGCAGTTTTATCTCTTTTCAAGTAAGCAATGTAACTGTCTTTTATCGGGAACAAGTCAAGTTTCAGCAATTCCTCAATCAACGCTATATTATTCTTGTCGTTAAATTCCTTTTCCACTTTGTTCCAAATCGTATAATCAATATTCCTAATTCCTTCCGGTATTGTTGGATATATTTGAAACAAATCATCAAGATACGACCTTTGATTTGCGTACTCAATGCTTAACTCTATCCATTTGTTCATATATTGTTATTAAGTTGATGCGCCTGCAATGCTATTGCAAACCTGCCTTACTACAAAATTTTTACCATTCAATAGCAGTTCTGCCAATTTTGCGTAAATATTCATTAGTTTTACTAAAATGTTTATTACCGAAAAAACCGTTATGCGCAGAAAGAGGCGAAGGATGAGCCGATTTTAAAATACAATGCTTATCCTGTGATATAACAGCACCTTTCCTTTGAGCATAAGCACCCCAGAGAATAAACACAATACCCTCTTTTCTGTCAGATATTTCCTTTATGACCGCATCGGTAAATGTTTCCCAACCCTTTCTTTGATGAGAACCCGCCGAGCCTGCTCTGACTGTCAATGTGGCATTCAAAAGCAAAACACCTTGCTTTGCCCAATGCTCTAAATTGCCGCTTTCGGGTATTTCTTTACCCGTGTCCGCTTTAAGCTCCTTAAAAATATTTTGCAACGACGGAGGCTTGCGTATTCCGTCATTTACCGAAAAACACAAACCATGAGCTTGCCCCTCGCCGTGATAAGGGTCTTGACCTATTATTACAACCTTTAAATCGTTAAAAGAACAGTAATCAAACGCACTGAATATATGCCTTGCGGGCGGATAAATTCTCCGTGTTTTATACTCTTGTTTTACAAATTCCACAAGTTTACTAAAATACTCTTTTTCAAACTCTTGCGATAATATTTGTTTCCAACTTTCTTCTATCTTGACATCCATATTCAGCTTACAAAAAATTAAAACCATGAAAAAAATAGGCGTAACATTCACCCATATTACATTTCACAAAGTTATTATTAAATTTATTTTTTCCAAAAAAAACATTCTTATCGCAATATTTTTACATTTAAAATAAAAGTTTTAAAAGAAAATTATTATCTTTGCGACTGTATATTTATCAATAGTTCGTTACTTTTCAGTAATAAATCGGTAGTTAATATTTCACAAAATACCATTCTAAGTGTAAATTATTGATTACCACGATTTTAACTCGCATTTTAACGAAGTATTGTTTTATAATTGTGAAATTTTAATATACAAACCATTTTTTAACTTAAAAATTTTATTTATGAACAGATTAGTATTTTTATTAGCACTGCTTCTGGGCTTTACTGTTGTCGGCATTGCGCAGAAGACAGTTACCGGAAAAGTAACAGATTCAGAAGGAGAATCTCTGCCCGGTGTGAACATTGTTGTTAAAGGTACAAATTTAGCTACTATGACCGATAACAACGGTAATTACAGCATTAAAGTACCCGACGATGATGCAATTTTAGTCTTCAAATTTATTGGAATGAAGACTGTCGAGAAACAAGTAGGGGGGGGTAAAGTCATTGATATTCAATTAGTTACAGACACTAAGGATATTGATGAGATTGTAGTAGTAGGTTTTGGTACTCAAAAGAAAGAGAATTTAACAGGAGCCGTTGCAACCGTTGATACCAAGATATTGGAAGAACGTCCTGTAAGTAACGCAGTTCAAGCATTGCAAGGAGCTGTTGCCGGTATGAACTTCTCGGTAGGAAATGGCGGTGGAGAGCTTAACTCAGGTTTAGGCATTAACATTCGCGGTACAGGTTCTATTGGTAACACCAGCTCATCGCCGTTAGTGTTGATAGACGGTACAGAGGGAGATATTAACACAGTAAATCCCCAAGATATTGAGAGTATTTCTTTATTGAAAGATGCTGCATCGTCGGCTATCTACGGTTCAAGAGCTGCTTTTGGTGTACTATTGATTAAAACCAAAGCAGGAAAAGCAGGAAAAATACAAATAAACTACAACAACAGTTTCAGATGGAGTAGCCCTGTATTGCAACCCGATATGTTAAACTCTTGGGAATTTGCAAACTATTGGAACGAAGCTGCCACCAATGCAGGACAAAACTTACCATTTAGTAAAGAAACATTGGAAAAAATCAAAAAACACAGAGATGGTTCGCTAAAAGATGAAACCGAATGGTCTGCCAATGATCGCAACTGGAAAATGTACACCGTAGGTTTTGCAGATAGAAATTGGTTTAAAGAATTTTATAATATGGGTGCGCCTTCGCAAGAGCATAATGTAAGCATTAGGGGCGGTACTGAAAAGGTAAATTATTACTTTTCAACTAACTATCTTAAACAAGAAGGTTTGATGAAATACAATACCGATACCTACGACAGATACAGCATTAATGCAAAAGTTTCATCGCAAATCAACAGCTGGCTTAAAATGGGGTATAGCGCAAGATTTTACCGTGTTGATTTTGGACGTTCATCATACAACAAGGGATTATTCTACCACAATATTGCACGCAGATGGCCTACCGTACCACTAAAAGACCCTAACGGCAATTTTGTTTACGGTAATGAAGTGGCACATCTAAACAATGGTAGAGAAGAGAATCAAAAAGATGAGTTTATTCAGCAATTAAATTTTGTACTTACACCCTTAAAAGATTGGACTACTCACATTGAATTGAACTATAAAACAGGTACAAAGTATAACAAAGCATCTTATTTACCAATATACAAGTATGATGAAAAAGGTAATCCATCGCCTGCTGCACTTCAATTTTGGTCATTTTGGTCGGGAGGAGCATCAAGAATACAAGGCAGTTCAGATAAATGGAATTTCTTTAATCCCAATATTTATACCGAGTATGTAAAAACATTAAATGATGCCCATAACTTTAAAATAATGTTGGGCTTTCAGTCCGAATTAAATAAAGCCAGATGGATTTCGGCATATAGAGACGATGTTTATACCTCACAAGTACAAGCCATAAATGCAACTTATGGAGAAACTGATGAAGTTGGCGGAGGTTTTTCTCATTGGGCAACAGCAGGTTTCTTTGGTCGTTTCAACTACAACTACAAGGAAAAATATTTGTTTGAATTTAACGGACGTTACGACGGTTCAAGTAGATTTATAAGAAGTGAGCGTTGGAACTTTTTCCCCTCAGTTTCTGTTGGTTGGAATATTGCAAAGGAAGATTTCTGGACAGCAGGTTCGTTATCTGAATTAATCAGCAATTTCAAGCTAAGAGCTTCTTATGGTGAGCTTGGTAATCA
>PDWI01006432.1_pt1 | contig 14713 bp, 13 predicted proteins | sample 1430891 | NCBI WGS metagenome assembly PDWI01 (sample SAMN01162508, study PRJNA174530) | Oral metagenome, whole genome shotgun sequencing project. | biome: Marine environment; feature: Marine mammal; material: Swab sample of the gingival sulcus; isolation source: swab sample of gingival sulcus... | reverse complement strand
AAATTGGCGATATGAGCCTTGTTACCCAGGCAAAGATCCTGCGTATTCTTCAGGAACAGAAATTTGAACGGGTGGGCGGCAATAAAACGATCAATGTCAATGTTCGGGTTCTGGCTGCCACCAATAAAAACCTCGAAGAGGAAATTGAGGCCGGAAATTTTCGTGCCGATCTTTTCTGGCGCCTTAACGTGGTTCCGATTCATCTGCCTCCGTTGCGGGAACGCCTTGAAGACCTGCCACTGCTGGTAGAGGATTTAATGGCAGAAATTATAGCAAAGGGCCTCCCCAAAAAAGTATTTAGCAACGCAGCCATAGCCGAAATGCAACGCCATAACTGGCCCGGTAATGTCCGGGAATTGCGCAATTTTGTTGAGCGGTTAATTATTATGACACCGGAAGAGCAGATTGAAGAACAGACAATTCGCCTCTTTCTCGGCCCAGCCGAAACAACTACTGCCATACAATCATTCAGTCCTCTTTTTCATAACGATTATAAAACAGCAAAAAAAATGTTCGAACAGGAATATCTGCAACAAAAACTCACCGAAAATAACAACAATATCTCGAAAACAGCAGAAGAGATTGGGCTGGAACGCAGCCATCTTCATAAAAAATTAAAAGCGATGGATATTATCCAGTAACCCCGATAAAGGAGAAGGAACAATGGTTTTCCCTGAATACCGCCCCAGAAGATTGCGTCGTAATACTGCATTTCGCGCATTAATTCGTGAAACACGCCTTACCGCAGAGCAGCTTATCTACCCCCTTTTTATTATTCCCGGCAAAAATACAAAGGAGGAGGTTCCATCAATGCCGGGGGTTTTCCGCATAACGGTTGATTTGCTTGAACAGGAAGCAAGAGAATGCCTTGATTTGGGTATCAATGCTGTTCTCCTGTTTGGCATCCCCGAAAAGAAAGACCCGATGGGCACCGGCGCCCATATTAAGGACGGTATTATCCAGAAAGCCATTGCCGAACTGAAAAGAAAAGTACCAGAAATAATGGTAATCACCGATGTCTGTCTATGCGAATATACCAGCCACGGCCACTGCGGCTGCTTAATTGACGGCGATGTTGATAACGATGCCACCCTGGAAATTCTTGCCAAAACGGCACTTTCCCATGCCAAAGCGGGTGCGGATATGGTCGCCCCTTCCGATATGATGGATGGCCGCATCGCCGAAATCCGTGCCGCCCTTGATGAAAATGGCTTTGAGATGGTGCCGATTATGGCATACTCGGTAAAATACGTCTCTGCCTTTTATGGCCCTTTCCGTGATGCAGCAGAATCTGCGCCCCAGTCTGGCGACAGACGAAGCTATCAGATGGACCCGGCCAATAGCCGTGAGGCCCTGCGCGAAGCGACCCTTGATGTAGATGAAGGGGCAGATATCTTAATGGTAAAACCGGCAGTTGCCTACCTTGATATTGTCTCCCGTCTGAAAGAGGAATTTGACCTGCCTATCGCCGCATATCATGTCAGTGGCGAGTATTCGATGATAAAGGCCGCAGCAGCCAATGGCTGGATTGATGAAGGGGCCGTAATGGAGGAAACGCTACTCTCTATCAAAAGGGCAGGAGCAGATATTATTATTACCTATTTTGCCAAGGAGATGGCAAAACGACTGCAACGGCAGTAGAAAAGTACCATATTATCATCTCAACAAGGCGGACAGCGCCCCTTGCCGCCTTTTTTTACTACTCCTTTTTCCAGACAAAGCACCGCCAGAGCAGGCAACAACAGAGTGCGCCAGAGATATCGGCAACAATATCTGCCCCATCAGGCGAACGCAAAACAATAAAAGACTGGTGGAACTCATCAAGACAACCATAAAGAAAGGAAAGGATAACCACAAAAATCATGGTACGAACGGGATATTTCCAGCGATAAAGTGGAGAAAAAGCAAAAAGAAAACTTGCCGCAAGAACACCATAGGCAACAAAATGACAAAACTTATCACTTGTCTGGGCCGGAAGTAACTGGTTGATTCTGTCTCCCGGGGTATCGGAGAGAAAAAAAATGGTTCCCATAACCAGCAGACAGGGAACCATCCGTAAAAGCATATAATTCTCAGGCAGAAACTTCAGGATTTTCAACATGCACCTGATTGAGCTGCTCTTCTGAAAAGCGTTTCTTCATCCGTTTGATGGCAGCATTCAACTCCCTGGTAGGAGCATCAGCGAGAATAAAGGACGATTTATCTGCATAGGCAGTCAACTCAAGAGCCTTATCTTTCAGCGCAAAGGTATGGCTCCAGTTGATCTCTATGGTATCAGGACTTTCATCTATCGGCGGGGCCATTGCCTCGCCTGCTGCGGCTACCTGAACAGCATCCTGATCTGTCATCTCAAGCACCCAGGCATCGCCTTTTGCCGTGGTAAAAAAGAAAAACACCCCCAACTCCCGATAAACAATCCTTGCTGCCGCAGCCTCCTTCTGCAAGGCCTCGACTGCACTCATCAAGGTCAAGCGGGCAGCAGCCGCTGCCTGTCGCTGCGCCAGAGCCGCATCGTTTTTCCCGGCACAACATTTTTTATATTTCCTGCCACTGCCGCATGGGCAGGGATCATTTCTACCAATCTTTGCCATAAAGACTCCTCAAATCCAAATGATTACAAAATCAACATTTTCATCATCCTATACACAAGCTATAAATATCGCTAAAAAAGTTTAAATAGCCTTTTACCAAGCCAGAAAAACTACCACAAGGTCGCTCCTCCTGTCAAGCAGAGAGCCACTAAATACAGGAAAGCCCTCCCAGAAAAAAACAAAACAGAAGAGTCTTTTTTTACAACCGGAAAACAAGTTGAAAAAATCGCTCAGTAGTTTACTTTTTACACTCTATTAAGCAAACAAAAGTGGTGTTTACTCAAAAAATAACACCCAAATCCATCATTAAGAAAAGAGGATAATAATGGCTACAGCCCCAAAGGATAAATCCAGCAGTGTAGAAAATGCAATCAGCCAGATCCAGCGCCAGTTTGGCAAAGGCTCAATTATGCGTCTTGGTTCACGGGAGACAGAAAATGTTCCGGTCATTCCCACCGGAGCATTAAGCCTTGATATTGCTCTTGGCGTTGGCGGCCTGCCAAAGGGACGGATAACAGAGGTATATGGCCCTGAATCATCAGGAAAAACCACCCTTGCGCTGCATGTTGTGGCCGAAGCGCAAAAAGCAGGCGGTTCTGCCGCCTTTATCGATGCAGAACACGCTCTTGATACCGGCTATGCCGAACGACTAGGGGTTGATATTGACAATCTGCTGGTCTCCCAGCCAGATTTTGGCGAACAAGCTCTTGAGATTGCCGAAATTCTTATCCGTTCCGGCGGCATCGACGTTATTGTTATTGATTCGGTGGCGGCTCTGGTACCACGGGCGGAAATAGACGGCAATGTGGGTGATTCCCATGTCGGATTGCAAGCACGACTTATGTCACAGGCGATGCGCAAGTTTACCGGGGTTCTCAATCGCAGTAATACCATCCTTATCTTTATCAACCAGATCCGTATGAAAATCGGGGTAATGTTTGGCAACCCGGAGACGACCACTGGTGGAAATGCGCTGAAATTCTACTCCTCCCTGCGCCTTGATATCCGCCGTACCGGAGCATTAAAGGATGGACAGGATGTGATCGGTAACCGTACCAGGGTAAAGGTGGTAAAAAACAAGGTTGCTCCCCCCTTCAAGGAAGCAGAATTTGATATTGTCTATGGTGAAGGAATCTCCAAGGCGGGAGATTTGCTTGATCTGGCGGTACAACTGGATATTGTCGAAAAAAGCGGCTCCTGGTATTCATATAATGATGAACGTATTGGTCAGGGCCGGGAAAACGCCAAAAGATTTATTCAGGAACACCCTGAAATGGCTGCAGATATCGACAGCAAGGTGCGTCTTTCTTTCGGCATGACACCAAAAGATACTCCTCAACCGCCTGCTGGAGAATAACAGCGTTAAACAATCCTGTTGTTTCAAGGGTTTCAAAAATATGTCGTGAGTTATTTCTCTATGGAAAATAACTCACGACATCAGAAATAACGTCTTGCAGGAAAAACAATGCCAACCAGATTATCCCCCCCCCCTCTCTTGCCTGTGGTAAAGGACACACCCCGGCCTGGAACCACAGCACAAATTGATATGCTGGCCAGCCGTCTGCTGGCAATTGAGCTGGAGCTGAACTCCAATATTCCCACAACCCTGTGGATAAGCGATCTGCACGGAGAAGGAGACCGTTTTAAATCTATTCTGCGCGGGCGGTTTGGCATGCTTTTTCAAACATGCAAGGAAGCGCTGCCCAACACCTTTAGTGTTGAGAAAGTGCAATACCTCACCAGAATTATCCGTAAACAGCAGTATATTGAAGATGATGCGATAAAGATGGATATGCAGGATGTTATCCTCTGTCTTATTGACATCCTCAAATATAAAATGACCAATATCCGGCCGAAAAATAAGAACCTTTTTAAGCCGGAATTTGAGGATATTATCTCCCGTATGCTGGCGGGCCTGCCAGTTCCCGACCCCGTTTTTGAGCAGGAACTGATAGCAAACCGACTTATTACTCACCTCTCCTTTGCCATCCGCCAGATTCTGCTTGACCGGATCCAGGTATTGGGGGATATCTTCGACCGGGGTGAGCAACCGGATAAAATTTTACGTATACTCTCCTCCCCTTTCTACCGTAACGGAGTGGATTATGTCTTCGGCAACCACGATATTCTGTGGATGGGGGCTGCTGCGGGTTGCGCTTCCCTGGTTATCGAAGCAATGCGTATTACCTGCCGCTATGACCATTTCTCGTTTCTTGAGAGATTGCATTTTTCCACCGAAAAACTGGAGCAATTTGCCGAAAAGACCTATCCTCCAGAAAAGATCACCGGCAAGTTCAAGGCAAAAACCGATAAGGGGCGGGCAATGGAAAAGGCGCTTGCCATTATCCAGTTCAAACTGGAAGAAAAGACCATTGCCGCATATCCCCACTATGAAATGCAACCTCGCCTATGGCTGGACAGGCTGGCAGAGATGCTGAAAAATGGTGATGCAGGTCTTAATGATACCTGGTTTCCTACAATCAATGCAGAAAATCCTGCCGCTCTTAGTACGGAAGAGCAGGAAATTGTTGACGATCTTGTCTATCAATTTACCACCAATCGCAAACTGATGCGGCTGCTGAAGTTTCTGTTTGAACATGGCAAAACCTATCATGTCCATAACGATTTCCTCAATATCCACGCCCTTGTCCCCTCCACAGAAGATGGTGAATTTGAAGAATTTCTTGGTCGCAGCGGCAAGGAGCTGCTCACTTTTATTCAGGATACCATCTACCGGGTGGGGCAGAACTATCTTGCCGGGAAAGAGCAACAAGAAGAGGATCAGGCGCTGTTTTTCTATCTCTGGTGCGGCCCTAAATCACCTTTTTTTGGCAAACATGCAATGAAAACCTTTGAGCGCTATTTTCTGCTGGATAAAAAAAGCCATGAAGAGCGCACCCTGTTTTGGCACAAGAATCTGCATACAGAACATTTTAAGAAGAAACTCCTTGATGAATTTGGCGTTAAACGGGTGGTTTTCGGCCATACACCGGTCAATTATAAGAAAGGTGCGCATATGGCAAGCAAGGATGGCGTGGCAATCAATGTTGATGGTGGTTTTGCTGCCGCCTACTATAATCGTGGCCATAGTATGGTACATACACCGTTTCAGCTCTACGGCATTATTCTTCCCACTCCGGATGAAATTGCAGAGGCCGAACGCAGGCTGGAGTCGGCACCTCTTGATATAGAGTTAATTGATGAATTTCCCCAACCAATGAAAATTAAGGATACTATTACCGGGAAAAAGCTGATCGCAGAACGTGATGCCATTCGCCAACAACTTGTCGCCATCAGTGGGAGAGATTTTTCTTCCACCAATAAAGCTGAGGCAGGACAACAGGAGTAAAGATAACTATGGATACCAACTATGGGATGGAAATTGTCCGCGCCACCGAAATTGCAGCCCTTACTGCGGCGAGGATTCAAGGTCTTGGCAACCATCTGGAAGTGCTTAATGAGACGCGCCAGGCTCTGCTCAAGGTACTTGGTCGACTCCCTATCCGTGGTCGTATGCTCAATGATCGCTTTCTGGGGAGAGAAAAAACGGTACAAGTTCCAACGTTTATCGGCTGTGGCGAAACGCCCTTTGATGTGATGGCCATCGCTCTGGAAGGCTACCATGCAGCAGCAGATGGCAAAAATAATGCAACATCGTATGCGGTTATTGCCGAGCCCGACACCGTCCAGTCGGTTCCAAACCTTAATATGTATAAAATAGTAGTTGGCAAAAAAGTCGGTGAGGTTATTGATATTGATCAGCCACCGGGAGTTAATGTAAAAAGAGTGGCTCGGGCGTTAAAAAAATATACAGAAAATGTTACCGTCTGTATTCTTAACCAGCCTCGGCATAAAAGACTGATTGATGAAGTACGCTCCTGTGGTGCTCGTATCAAGCTTATTGATGAAGGGGAAATTTCCGGCTGCCTGGCAGCGATTACCGGAGAAAGGGAAGATATTTATATCGGCTATGGATATGCCCCGGAAGCCGTGATGGTAGCGGCGGCAATCCGTTGTCTGGGCGGCTATTTTGAAGGCAGAATTGTCTATGAAAATGATGAAGACAGAGCAGAAGCCACACAACATAATATCACCAATTTTACTAAAGTCTTCCGCGCCCAGGACCTGATAAAAAGCAGACAGGTTGCCATTGCCGCAACAGGTATCACCGATGGCGAATTTCTCGAAGGCGTACGTTTTACCGCCAACGGTGCCGTAACCAACTCTTTTATCGCCCGCGGCAAGACCCATACATACCGCAGTCTGAAGACAACCCACTTTTTTGACTATAAACCGGTATTTTAATTGATGGCAGCACAACAACCTGCAAAAAAAGAATCAGCCTTAATCAAACTCCATTCTGGCGAGGTTGACGACAATACAATCCCGCTGGCAGTTCTTGCTGCAGACAGTCACCTTAACCCCGACCATAGATTGCTTGCACTTGAAAAACGCAGGGCAAGAGATCTGGCAGTATTTCCAATAGAAGGAGAGGTTCTTGCTTCTCTGCCCCGGCCCAACCACTGGTCTATCGCCTGGTCGGATCTGATGATGACCATGTTCGTTCTTTTTTTCATTATGTTTGTCCATGAAATAGAACATGCCAGGCAGCTCAATGAAAAAATGAAAATTCTTGCTGTAAAAGCACTACATCAGCCTACCCGGACAATTTTCCTCAGAGAGCAGACGCCAGCCCCCCTCCTCGAGCAAAAAAACAAGCAAGAAAAAGCGATTGCCGACCCAACTCTCGACAAAGAACAGACACAGCAGTCAGTCGTCCTCACTCCTCGCAGCAACGCCCCCGTGCGCCATCCCCTCAAGGCACCAAACTATACTGCCCCCGACACCCCAAAACACATTTCCGACACTATTAGCGAGAAAGTCGAGGTGGAGAAAAATAAAAACAACCAGCCCATTCCCGAAGTGAAAGATATCTATGCCGAAGGGCTGGGTATTGTACGCCGTAACCGGCTGGAAAGCTTCGCCGCCATCAATATTGCTGCCGATAACACCATCCATCTGGTGCTTACCGGCGACCTCCTTTTTCCCAGTGCCCAGGCAACACTGACATCCAGCGCAAAGACAAATCTGTTGACACTTGCCGATTTTATCGCCCATACGCCCTATATCATCAATATTGAAGGCCATACCGATGACCAGCCCATTGCCTCCAGAAGATTCCCCAGTAATTGGGAACTCTCCCTGGCCCGTGCCAATAGCGTCGCCCGTTTTCTTATCAAAGAAGCTGATCTCAATCCGCAACAGCTGGTTATCAGCGGCTACGCCTCCTATAGACCGGTTGCCAGTAACAAAACAGAGGAGGGAAGAGCACAAAACCGCAGGGTGGAGATTATTCTCTCACCTGCAACATCCCGCATAAAAAAGAGATAAAAACCACGGGATAACGGCTATGCAATAGACTTTTTTCCACAATATTCTGTTCAATATTTTTTTTCTCCCACAAATTTGCTATATGTAAAGGTTGTATATAATTGATAAGGAGAGATAAGGTTTTCGGCTTCCATACCGGAAAATATACGAAATAACCATTTCTCCAACCAATCCATAATAAATATAAGGAGCAAGTCATGGCAAATCTTATCAGCAATGTACGGGCAATGGAAATTCTTGATTCCCGCGGCAACCCGACGGTACGAGTCTTTGTTGAACTCAATAACGGTATCTGCGGTGTTGCTTCCGTTCCATCCGGTGCGTCAACCGGGGAAAATGAGGCAGTTGAATTGCGGGATGGCGACAAAAGCCGCTACCTTGGTAAAGGCGTGCTGAAAGCGGTGGAAAATGTCAATACCACTATCGCCCCGGCAGTAAAAGGCATGGTCGTCGAGGAGCAACAAAAAATTGATGCCCGCCTATGTGAACTTGACGGTACCAATAATAAAGGTAAACTGGGAGCCAATGCCATTCTTGGCGTTTCAATGGCTGCGGCACGGGCTGCGGCACAAAGCGCTAACCTGCCCCTTTACCGTTATCTTGGCGGAGTGGAAGCATGCCGTTTGCCAATTCCCTGCATGAATATTCTTAACGGCGGTGCCCATGCTGATAATAGCGTGGATATTCAGGAATTTATGGCAGTTCCAGTCGGTGCGCCAAATTTTCGCGAAGGACTGCGCTATATTGCTGAAACCTTCCATCACCTAAAAAAAATCCTTAAAGGCAAAAAACTGGCCACCAGCGTTGGCGATGAAGGTGGATTTGCGCCCAATATGGAGAGCAATGAAGCAGCAATGGAGATTATCCTTGAAGCAATCCATGCTGCTGGCTACGAGCCGGGAAAAGATATCGCCTTTGCTCTTGATAGCGCGGCCAGCTCCTTTTCTCCCGATCTTACCAGCCAGTATGATCTGCAAAAATCCGGTGCAGGCAAGATGGATTCCGCCGGGCTTATTGCGATGGCAGAAAAATGGAGGCAAAACTATCCCATTATCTCCTGGGAAGACCCACTGGCTGAAAATGACTGGGCAGGATTTACCGAATTTACCAAAAAACTGGGCGATAAACTGGAAGTGGTTGGCGATGACCTTTTTGTTACCAATACCGAGTATATCAGGCGGGGCGTTAAGGAACATGCCGCCAATGCGGTTTTGATAAAACTCAATCAGATTGGCACCGTCAGTGAATCAATTGCCGCCATTCAGCTTTGCCGTGATGCCGGTTGGCAGTTTATGATCTCCCATCGCTCCGGCGAAACGGAAGATACCTTTATTGCCGATTTTGCTGTTGCGATGAATGGTGGTCGACTCAAAACAGGTTCTGCCTCCCGCAGTGAGAGAATTGCCAAATATAACCGCCTGCTGGAGATTGAGCAGGAGCTTGGTGCAGCCGCTCGCTATTATTGGTAAATAGCTCTTTGTAATTATTATATATTTTTCACTGGATGCGGGGTTCCTTTTTATTACCTTGCATCCAGTTTTCATTTATCCAATATAATGCCGCAGCCTTTACATAAACATCCCTAATCTGGATATTTCATGAACATTGTGTTAAATTTTTAAAAATTACTGATATTTCAATATACTACATGGAAAAAATTACCGTTGTAAAATATCCAAAGTGTTCATGAAATATCCGGGATACCCCTGAACAAGGCTTGCAATCCATTCATTACCGGGTAATATAAAGGATTGGGCAGGATGTTTTACCAAAAAATTATTATCAGAATAAGGAGTGAGCAATGACCACAGAAGAAAAAAATGTATGTCCAACCTGTCAGGGGAAAAAAGTTATTCCCGGTGTTTGTGAAGGCAGCTCTGAATGGAGCGGCGCTGGCGGCGGAGAGGATTTTGTTGATGATATGCAGTGTACTGCAGAGCAGCAATGCCCCACCTGCAAAGGCACCGGATATGTAGAGTAAATCCTCACAAGAAAAGCATCTGACTATCGGGTATATCTTTTTTTGGATATACCCGATTTATATTTCCTACAATCGGGAAAGAACCAGAGCCCGGGCATTGGCTGAACGCATCAAGGTCGGGACTTTGCTATCAATATAATCAAACACTCTGGCACGTTTACCTTCCGCAGGCCGCATAATACGGCCAATTACCTGCAACAAGCGCCCTTCAAAACTAATGGGTGTACAAAGAAAGAGGGTCGCCAAACCAGGGCAGTCAAAACCTTCACTGATAAGCTGCAATGTTGCCACCAGCACCTGTACTTCACCCCGCTGTACAGCAGCAACAACTTCTGCCCGTATCTCCGGTGCCAACTGACCGGATAACAACTCGGCGGCAATGCCATTATCAACCAGTTTTTCGGTAAAAAACAGGCAATGGCTTATTCGATCGGAAACCACCAGAAGGGTACCGCTATCCACCTGCTGGCAGCTCTTTATAATATCGTCCAATATCTGCCTGTTTCGCCCTTCATGGGCAACCAGGGCCTTGATAAGTGCCTGATAATCCCCTTTATAATTATAGGAAAAATCTGTGGTTTTACGAATCACTTCCGGGGCGAGAATAGCGCCGGTCATCACCAGCTCCGTCTGGTCCACCCGATACAGACGTTCCCCCATAAAATAATAAATAAGTCTTGTCATCTCCATATCACTGCGAAAGGCAGTGGCCGACAATCCCAATAAATAGTGGCTGTCAAAACGGGAGACAACATCAGTAAACAGGCTTGATGGCACCCGGTGGCACTCATCAACCACCAAATGCCCAAAATGGGGGACCAATTCTTCAACCCGTTTTTTTGCAGTATTAACAATGGCGATGGTAATATCAGCCAGAGAAAATTTTCCGTCGCCAACCAATCCGGCTTCCACCCTCAAAAATGTTTCTACCCGCTGCTGCCATTGATAGAGCAGCTCTTTGGTATGAACAATAACCAGGGCCGGTTGACGGCGACGGGCAATAATCGCCAGCGCCATAACTGTCTTGCCACTGCCTGTTCCTGCCTCAATAACACCAAAAGATCTGTCTGCCGCAATATCTACCGCCTGCTGCTGATATGGACGTAATTCGCCCCAAAAAGAAAACTCGACCGCAGCCAGTGTGCGGCGCTGGTCGATAATTTCCGGCTCACACCCCTCTATTTGACGACATAGACGCACTGCCTGGTTGGCAAAACCACGGGGAAAGCGTAAGCCACAGGGCACCGGATCATAATATTTGAGCTGAGGCTTGAGTTTTTTACCAATCCAGCGACCATATTTTTTTGCCGCTGTATATTGAGGATTGTCAATGGTAAGATGGCGCTTCAACTCCTTTTCCAGAGTAAGGGAAAGGCCTTCAAGCAGACAGTCGGCAGCCACGGTTAAACAAAGTTTCGCCATAAGCAAAAATCCGGTAGAATAGAAGGAGTGTTATTTTTATACTCTTGTTTGCCTCTTTATTAAGACTGACAGAGTATTATATTACGTTTATCAAGGTGCAGAAGGGAATTTATCACAGGTATAAAACTTCTATTCCATAGGTACGATTTTTTCTGCAACAAAAAAATGCCCAACACTCTCTGCCATATAGCCATTCAAGGCGGTATTTGCCATAAACTGCTACCGCCATCAGCATTCGCCTGGATTGTTCTGGGCTGTATTTTACCCGATATTCCTTGGATAGAACTACATCTTGTACAGGGCTTGCATATAGCCAATCCATATTCACTGCGTTACTATTGTACCGCTCAGGCCAGTCTTCTTTTTTGTGCGTTTTTCGCAGGGGGCATAGCCATGTTTATCGAAAGGAGCAGAACAGTTTTTCTGATTCTGTTTGGTAACAGTCTGCTTCACCTGCTGCTTGATTCCCTGCAAATAAAATGGGGCAACGGGGTAAATATTATTGCCCCATTTGACTGGCACCTCTTCTCTGCCGCCCTTATCTGGACAGATACCCTGGCAACCCGTATTATCACCATTGCAGGATTTTTCTATCTGCTTCTTGTATGGCAAAAAACCTCGCAAGCCGTTGACCAACATTATCACATTGTACGCCCTTCAGGAAAAAAACTCATCATCGCCCTATGTTGTTTCACTGGATGGTTTCTTGGTCCCTTCCTCTGTTTTTCTGCCATGGAGAAGGCCGACACCTACTCCCTGCATACCCTGCAGCTAACACAAAAGCGGACAGGCAAGACCATCGCCTTTGACAGGGTTCCCTATGATGCCGATCAAAAAATAATCACCATTTTCAGCGGGGAAAAGCTCAAAGTCGTTGGCCAGCTTCCCGAAAATTCGGGTACAATCTCGATACAGGGAATATTCTGTAATCCCCAAACAGTAACAAGCAGCAACTTTCACCGTCATGGAAATTTTCGCGATAAGGCATCACTCGTTGGGCTGTTCCTCACTTGCCTTTTTATCTGCCACTCGTTATTGTTGCCTTTGTTTTTTCGATTTCGTTTATAACTCAACTATGCAAAGAGGTCTTCAATGTACCGTTTTCTTTTATTATTTTTTCTCTTTATTCTGCCTGGCATCACCCTTATACAAGGGGTAAACGCAGCTTCTGCCCAGGAAGCAATCAGCGTAATAATCCCTGAAAAAACCATTGTCCAATCAGTAAAAGCTGCATTGCCATTTACGCTTAATACCAGAAAACTTCCGATGAAAGGAAACTTTATTCTTAAAGATATCAGTGAGCTGAAGATTAATAACGGCTCTATCTCCTGCAAACTGAAACTCGTCGGCAAAAACCTGGCTCTGTCAACAAATATCGGCGGACGTAGCATCAATCTTAACGTTGGCAACATGCAGGTCAATGTGGATGCCGACACCATCCTCTACTTTAATCCGGCAGAACAGATCATCTACATAAAACCAATCATCAAGAATGTCCATTCCAGCGGCAGCGGCAGCGCCGCAGAAATTGCCCCAGCACTGGTTGCCCTGCTGAATGGGCAGCAGTTCCCCGTAGCCCTTTCCCCACTACAACCAACTGCTATCAAAACAGGAAGCAAAAAAATAAATGTCAAAACGAAAATTACCAATATCCTCCCTCAAAAAGGACAACTGCTGCTACAAATCCTGCCGACAATCTCCTGCAATTAACTGCGTTTTCAACCTCACCACATAAGATCATCCGGGACAACATAGTCGGCATAAGGGTCATCGCCATCCTTTGCCGATGACTCCTGTGAAGTAGTAACAAGAGAGGTAAAGATCTTAGCGTTTATGGTGCGGATTTTCTCCACAATATCTTTGGGAATCACCTCAAACTGCCCAGCGACACCAACCATCTCCACAATACCAAGAACACCGCTGCCAAGCTGATCCGCTGTTTTGCTATCAACAAAAATACGGTGAATTTTTCCGCAAACATTAAAGCGGTAAGGATTACCACTATCATCCCTAACAATTTTATGCTGTTCAATAAGCTGCTTTATCTGCGCCATTTTTGCTCTTTTTTGCAGTTTGGCATCTCTTTGGCGGTTGAGCTGTAAATCTTTCGCCTTTTTCTTTTCCGCCGCTTTTTTCACCAGCAAGGCATTTTCTTCAGCAAGGCTCAATTGACTGCCGCCCTTTTTTCCCTTACTCTTCTTATCCTTATGCTTTTCATTGTTAACTTCCCTGACCTTTTTCTTGTCAACAAGGCCAAGTTTAAGCAGTTGATCCTGAAATGAATTCCCCATTCCTTTCTCCACAACAATAATTATAAGACCTTTTGCAGAAATCTGACTATTCTACAACTCTTTTTTTCTTATGCAGGGCAAGCCCGATATTGGCCAGAAAAATCAATAATGCCCCGCACCAGCCAGCCCAGCCCAGAGCTGGTTCTGCCGCCACCAACGGCCCAAGAAATGCAGCCAGCAAGATACGGCTCGATGAGATAATTGAGCCTTCCAGGGCAGTAACATAACGAAAGCCAAAGGTAAGCAGGTATTGCCCTGCTATCCCGGCGGCAGAACACGCCGCCAGAAAATAAAACTCCACTCTATCTGGCCAGAAAATATCCTTACGGAACAGAAAATACATCATCACACAGCCAATACCAAACATAAAAAACAGTATCGTCTGCGAGTCGTGACAACGTCTGCTGACATTAAGATAGATAATGGCAGAAGCGGCAGTCAACCCGGAACAAAGTCCCCAGGTATTATGCAGCGGCAAATAAAATTGCCCCGGCGGCATCAGCACCAACCAGATTCCGGTACAGGCACAAATCATCGCTCCAAGGGAGAAAACATCCCGCTGCGCTTTCAGGAAAAACCAGGAAAAAAGGGCCACAAAAACAGGATAGGTAAGATTAAGGATATTGCCCTCGGCAACCGTTCCCACCGCCACCGCCTGATAAAAACAATACACCGCCACCGTATTGGAGACCGCACGACCAATAAGGAAATGATAATTCCTTGGCGCCAGCCGCTGCCTGCGCAGCAGCATGGTTATTACCACCACCAAAAAACCGGCAAGAAACCGGGAAAAGACATAAAACGATGCCTCAATTTCCACATACGGCTCACCCCAGCGGATAATAAGCGTTGCCAGATAGAAAAGAATAGTGGAGGAAAAAAGAGCAATCCACCCCCAAAGCTGCTCTCTTTGTATAAAAAAATTGCTCATGCACTTGTTATTAGGTTTCAAATTCAAAAAAATATTAAAAAATCCCCATCCATAAACACTGCTAACAGGAGAAAATTTTGCATTATACACCAAATATGATATACTG
>PDWI01019290.1_pt1 | contig 14714 bp, 15 predicted proteins | sample 1430891 | NCBI WGS metagenome assembly PDWI01 (sample SAMN01162508, study PRJNA174530) | Oral metagenome, whole genome shotgun sequencing project. | biome: Marine environment; feature: Marine mammal; material: Swab sample of the gingival sulcus; isolation source: swab sample of gingival sulcus... | reverse complement strand
AGTATCAAGGGATATGTAAGTAGTCTTAATTATTCTAGAAACAATAAAAGCTTACAACTTACCTTTATCAATAATCGATATACTTCTAATAAAGAGATTCATAAGATGGTAGATTTGGCTTATGAATCCTTGCTACCGCTACGGCGTTTTCCAGCGGTTATTCTGTGGGTACATACCGATGCAAAGAACCTTGACATTAATGTTCATCCACAAAAATTAGAAGTGAAATTTAAAAACGAAGTGCTGGATAGTAAGAATCTATCGAAAGAGCTTAGAAAGTCATTATATAATAAAAAAATAATACCAAAGAAGGTAATAGATAAAGAAGAAAAAGGAGCGGATGTTTTCGCTACGTCGAGTGAGTTAGAACTGGACCAAGTGATTGAAGAAATCAGTATAAAAGAACTGATAAAAGAAGAACAGTCAGAATATGACGCAGTAGTTAGCGAAACGGAAGAAACCTTTGATTTTGAAGACTTTATAGAGGATATGAAGTATATTGGTCAAATCTTTAGAAGCTACCTAATATATGAAAAAGACGATAGTATTTACTTTTTGGATCAACACGCAGCGCACGAAAAGATTCTCTTTGAGCGTTTTATTGAAGATTACAGAAACAATAGCATCTATGAACAACTGTTACTTGCTCCTGAAATTCTTGGACTGAGTCGCTCAGAGATGATGGCATTTGAAAAATGTGAGATTGATTTTAAAAAATTTGGTATTGATGTGGAGAAGTTTAGTGAAGATAAGCTCGTGATACGAAGTGTTCCTCATCTATTTAACATCGAACAGACGAAAGAATTTATTACGACTATGATAGATGAAAGCGACTACCGATTATCGGATGTGACAGAAGAAGCGATTATATCGAGGTCTTGTAAGAATGCGATTAAAGCAATGCATACGTTAAGAGATAATGAAGCGGAACGAATGCTTGACATGTTAGCGGAACTGGATAATCCATTTACCTGTCCACATGGTCGACCGATTCTCTTTGAGTATGAGAAAAAAGAGATTGAAAAGAAATTTGAGAGGTTATAATGATAGCTGTATTTGGCCCTACTGCCTCAGGTAAAAGCAAACTTGCTATGGACTTAGCGCTTGCATATAATGGAGAGATTATCAACATGGACTCCATGCAAATTTATAAGTATTTAAATATCGGTACCGCAAAGCCTACAAAAGAAGAATTTGAGACGCTAACACATCATTTATTTGACTTTGTCGATCCTAGAGATGAATACAGCGTGTATGATTATAAACGCGATGCGCTTAGGGTCATTAGCGATGTTTTATCTAGGGGAAAACTACCAATACTTGTTGGAGGAACAGGTCTTTATCTTAGTAGTTTGTATTATGATTACCATTTTAGAACCAAAAGCAAAGAAGATGTGTCAACGCTAGATACCCTTGAGATATATTCGCTTTTAAGTAATGACTTAAAAGAAAAGATAGATAAAAAGAATAGGCATCGGGTGATTAATGCTTATTTAACAGACTTTGTTTATGAAGCCAAAGAGAAGAAAAAAAGTGACTTAGATATCACAATAGTGTACACGGATAGGCCAAGAGAAATTCTCTATGATCGAATCAATAAACGGGTGGATAGGATGATTGATGAAGGACTGATAGAAGAAGTAGAAACGTTACGTACACACTACAGCCTAACCGGTGGAGAAAAAAGCATGAAAGCGATAGGTTATAAGGAAGTGCTTTCGTATTTAAAAGGTGATATCAGTAAAGACGAGATGATAGAGCTGATAAAGAAGAACACAAGGCGATATGCGAAAAGACAGGTAACCTGGGCGAGAAATCAATACGATAAGGTGACGATATTTGATATGACAAACTATAATGTTGATAATATTGGGTATTTACTAAAAGGAGGTAATGATGAAAAATAGCTTTAATTTACAGGACATATTTTTATCTAAAGTGAAAAAAGATAAAATAACAATTACCATTTTTTTAATGAGTGGTTATCAGCTAAGGGGTATAGTAAGTGGTTATGATAACTATACTATTATCTTACATAGCGAAGGAACTCAGCAAATGATTTACAAACATGCTATTAGTACGATGATTCCTTCAAAAAAGGTTAGTTTCAATGTGGAAGAATAAGTATAAAGTGGAAATAGAGGAACATCATAAGAATCTTGCTCCTCTATTTTCTTATTATGAGGATGTGAAAAGCTATAATAATTTGAAAGTATTAAAGGCAATGCAGATGGCTGAGCTAAAGGAATCCCATTTAGTCTCGTACTCAGGATATGCCTATAATGAACCAGCTACGCAAAAAATAGAAGAAATATATTCTTATGTATTTCGCGCGGAGTCTTCTCTTGTGAGAACGTCCATTGCCTCAGGCACGCACGCTATCAATATTATGCTAACAGGTATACTAAGGCCAGGGGATACGTTTTTAATCGCAACAGGAACACCATATGATAGTATTCATGATTCGATTGGATTAAACGGAAAGAACGGCTCATCCCTTCTCGATTATGGAATTACTTGTGATATTGTGGAACTTACAAAAGACTATAAAATGGACGAAACATCCATTATGGATAGATTAAGGACTCAAAACTATAAACTCGTATATTTTCAGCGTTCAAAAGGCTATAATTTTTATAATGACATCACATTTACGGAATTTAAACGAGTGATAAAAACAGTAAAAGAAACCTTTCCAGAGCTTATCATCGCTGTTGATAATTGCTATGGAGAGTTTACCCAAAAAGAGGAACCAACAGAATTTGGTGCCGACGTTATGGCGGGCAGTCTTATTAAAAATCCAGGAGGAACAATAGCGCTTAGCGGGGGCTATATCAGTGGGAAAGAAAAGCTTATTGACTTATGCGCAGAAAGATTAACTGCACCAGGACTTGGTAAAGAAGTAGGGGGTAGCTATCAACAGGCAAAAAACATTCTTCAAGGTCTTTACTATGCGCCTCAAATTGTTTTCATTGCACTCAAGAGCGCCATGATATTTCACCGCGCGTACTCTCAAAGAGGATATGATAGCAAACCAGACAATACCAATGACCGGATTGATATTGTGCAGTCGATAAAACTTGGTAGTAAGCAAAACCTCATACAATTTGTTCAAGAAATCCAAAAATCTTCTGCTATTGATTCCACCATTGTGCCGTTTCCATGGGCAATGCCAGGCTATGATAATGATATTATTATGGCGTCTGGTGCGTTTGTTCAGGGCTCCAGTATTGAGCTCAGTGCGGATGCACCGCTTAGAGAGCCATACGTTGTTTTTATACAGGGCTCGGCTATGTATGAACAGTCCTTACTTGCGCTAGAAAGGTGTTTAAGTCTATGATAAACAAATCGGATATTGAGGTATTGAAAAAAAATCAACTGTTTCAAGGTCTTGATGATCGTAGTATTGAACGCTTATTGATAGAACTAAAGTCTACGGTCTACCATTACGACAGAAACGATATTATTTCAACAGTTGGTACACCATGTAGCGCGCTCTATATTGTACTAACAGGTGAAGTTGATATTGAAAAATTTTCTGATGATGGCGATAGCATCCTCATAAAAAAGATCATGCCTTCTCAGTCTTTTGGTGAAATGGTTGCCTTTTCGAATAAAAATGTTTGGCCAGCAAGTGCAAAAGCGGCGAAAAAAAGCAGTGTGATAGGAATTGACTCTAAAATGATAATAGGAACGGGTCATAGTGTCTTTATATCGAACTTTTTATCACTACTATCTAATAGAGCGATGTTTCTTAATAATCGAATTTCTTACCTTGTGCTGAAAAGAACAAGAGCTAGAATTTCGAAATATCTAATGGATATGTATAAAATCAAGCAGAGTAGAAACTTTAAAATAAATTTAAATAGAGAGGATATGGCTAAATTTTTATCCATTACTAGACCGGCCTTATCTAGAGAATTATCCCGAATGAAAAGTGAGGGAATGATCGACTATAGTAAAAATGAATTTCATATAATCGACATACAGAGATTGTCAAATTATTAGAGTATGTAACTATGATTACATACTTTTTACTTTCATTTTAGTACTGTAGTATCAAAGGAGAACTATATGTTAAATATGACGTTAAAAGATATTGTCAATAAATACGAAGGAGCAGGAGACTATTTTATATCCATAGGTTTGATTAAAAATATAAGTGTCCTCAAACTTATTGGTGGCATGCAGCTGGAAGTCGCACTGAAATCGAAGGGAATTAATCGAGAGATCGTCTTAGAGGCTTTACGGGAGTTGAAGGAAAAAAAGGCGAATGCGTTTCAGTATAAACTAAAAGGGATTCTTCCATGTCCTGTCAAAATGCAGTTAACAAATCTTATTGATAATAAACTCACAGAGGAAGCAGATATTGAATTAAAAAGCGCATCGAGTGGAATTGATTGGTTTAAAGATAAAACAGAGGATTTAGATATTATCATCAGTGCAGGTTTTGATTTTATCTTTGATAAAAGCATCCGAGGAAAAGGGATCTATAAAGATTATTCAAACGATCATTATTCAACGGACTTACAAGCGCTCAAGGACCCAATGGGTGAAATCAATTTTTTAGGTTCAGTTCCTGCCATCATGGTCGTAGAAAAAAAGTTACTAGATGGTAGAAAAATGCCAGAATCATGGGAAGATATTTTATCGGAAGAATTTGAAAATTCCATTTCACTACCTGTTGGTGATTTTGACCTCTTTAATGCCATATTACTTGTTATTGATAAATTATATGGTATTGATGGCGTAAAAAAACTCGCAAGAAGTATGTCGGTGAATATGCATCCTTCTGAAATGATTGCATCGAAATCGAAGGTCTGTGTCAATATTATGCCATACTTCTTTTCCAAAATGGCAAAGTCTGATGTAGAAATTGTGTGGCCAAGAGAGGGCGCCATTGCCTCGCCAATCCTTATGATGGCGAAGAAGTCGAGTGAGAACAACATCCAGAATGCAGTAGAATTATTTAATTCCAAGGAAGCTGGTGAAATTCTAAAATTCGGACGATTTCCATCTACCAATCCAATGATTGATAATGAGCTACCAGGTAAGATGCTGTGGCTTGGTTGGGACTATATCGATAAGACGGATATCACAGCAAAAATTAGCGAATTAAAGAACGTGTTTCAAGAGGTTGCATTATGAATTTAATTACATTTTCAGGGCCACCATCTTCTGGTAAAACATCCGTCATTATTAAGACGATTCTGGCGTTACGTGAGCGAAATATTAACGCTGGTGTTGTAAAGTTTGATTGTTTGTATACAGATGATGATCTAAAATATGAAAAATTTAATATTCCCGTTCGAAAGGGCCTTTCCGGTTCCCTGTGTCCTGATCACTACTTTGTTAGTAACATTGAAGAAGTTGTTCAGTGGGGTATAAAGATGAATGTCGATGTCTTAATTACGGAGAGCGCAGGACTTTGTAATAGATGCTCTCCTTATATTAAGAACATTATGGCAATATGCGTAATTGATAACTTAAGTGGTATCAACACACCAAGAAAAATTGGTCCTTTATTAAAGCTGGCTGATGTTGTGGTGATTACAAAAGGTGATATTGTATCACAAGCCGAGCGAGAAGTGTATGAGTGGGGGGTTCGAAAGGTTAATTCAAAAGCTAAAATCTTACAAGTCAATGGGTTAACCGGTCAAGGCGCTTATGAACTGAGTTCGCTCATTGACACCGAAAAACAGATTCAAACGGTGGAGCAAGAAGAACTTCGCTTTCCAATGCCAAGTGCTCTTTGTTCGTATTGTCTTGGCGAAAAGAAAATTGGCTCGGACTATCAATTAGGGAATGTGAAAAAGCTGGAATTGAAGGTGAATCATGAATAAAAAAATATTACACACAAGAATTGATATCCTTGTCGAAAAATACCCATTTATAAAAAACTTTTTTGATGATAATAATATTCCCTTTAAAGTAGATTGCAACATTGAAGAACTGTTTCATCATTTAAGTGATGAGGAACTCGAGGATATTGGCACGAATAGGGAGGATTTGTTTGACAACTTTATGACCTATTTTGACTTAGTTAGTGAGGCACTCTCACTCGATGATAATGTACTCAGTTCTATAACCATCTTGCCCGGTACGAATAAGAAGGGGGAAAAAGAAAACTTTGATGAAATAAAACTTTTTCCAGGAGACATTATTTCTATTGTTGGACCAACGGGTTCAGGAAAGAGTAGACTCCTAGCCGATATTGAGTGGATGGCAAGTAGGGATACACCTACCAATAGAATGATTCTAATTAATGATACAGAACCCGATAAGGAGCTACGATTTAAAACGGGGTCGAAACTAGTTGCCCAGTTATCACAAAATATGAACTTTGTAATGGATTTAACAGTAGAAGAATTTATAACGATTCATGCAGAGAGTCGACTAGTAGAAGACATTGAACTAAAAAAGAAACAAATCATAGAAAAAGCCAATCAACTGGCAGGTGAGCAATTCGACCTTACAACACCAATCACCTCACTTAGTGGTGGACAGTCCAGAGCACTTATGATTGCAGATACGGCAATATTATCGAAAAGGCCTATTGTTTTAATAGATGAAATTGAAAATGCGGGGATTGATAGAAAGATGAGTAAGAAACGTCTCATAATAGAAAATGGTGGGATAAAAGATGTGATAGTAATAGATGAAAAGGAAAAACAATCACTGGACGCTTTGGTAGAACTCGATGATATTATCATGAAACAAAGAGAAAAACTAAGGCGAGGGGAAAAAATCTTTTTATAAAACAGCAAAAGCTGTTTTTTTTGTATCTATGGATACATATTAAAAAGAGTATAAACGATATAATTGTTGTAAGAAGGAGGGTTTTATGTTTTGTTTTCAATGTCAAGAAACAATGAAAAATACGGGATGCACAAAGATAGGTGTATGTGGCAAAAATGAAGAAGTAGCAAATCTTCAAGATTTACTAATCTATGCTACCAAAGAACTGGCAGTTGCCACCAAAGAAAAGAAAGTAGATAATGCTCATATTATATATGACAATCTATTTAGAACGATAACAAATGCGAACTTCGATAGTAATAATCTTTCCGATCAAATACTACTTACCATAAATAAAATGAAAGAACTACATAGTGATAGTGTTGATAAAAGTCTTTATACGATTAAGACGATGGAAGAGATGCAAAAAAAAGCATCAATCGTTGGGGTATTAGCAGAGACCAATGAGGATATTAGAAGTTTAAAGGAAATGACAATGTACGGGCTAAAAGGCCTTGCGGCTTATGGCATGCATGCCTATGTATTAGATTTCAGAAGCCTAGATATAGAGCAATTTGTTCTCGATGCATTAATTCAAGTAAGAAGCAAAGATAATACCATTGACGAACTATTAGGTCTTGTTATTAAAACGGGAGAGTATGGTGTCAAAGTAATGGCGCTACTCGATGAGGCAAATACGACAAAATATGGCGTGCCAGAAATGACGAAGGTAAATATTGGTGTCGGAACAAAACCTGCCATACTTGTTTCAGGTCATGATTTAAAAGATTTAGAAGAGCTACTCGAACAGACGAAGGGCACAGGTGTTGATGTATACACTCATGGTGAAATGCTACCCGCACATTCTTATCCATTTTTTAAGAAATATGATCATCTTATAGGAAATTATGGGAATGCTTGGTGGAAACAGATCAGTGAATTTAAATCATTCAATGGACCGATATTATTTACTACAAACTGTATTGTGCCAAGAAAAGATGGAATAGAGAAAAAAATATTTACAACGGGGTCCGCTGCGTATCCTGGGTCCACTCATATCCTTGAAGATGACGATGGAAAGAAAGATTTTAGTGAGATATCGAGGTGGCAAAACAATGCGCTGCCCCTCAGGAAATCGAACACGGTACCATTATCGGTGGTTTTGCACACAGTCAGATTTTAGAATATGCTGGTGTCATTAAAGAAGCCATAGAAAATGGTAGCATTAAAAAATTTATTGTCATGGGCGGATGCGATGGTAGGCAAAAAGGTAGGAGCTACTATACGGAATTTGCCGAAAAACTTCCAAAAGATACCATTATTCTCACATCAGGTTGTGCTAAGTATCGATACAACAAATTAGATTTAGGTGATATTAATGGAATTCCAAGAGTTTTAGATGCAGGGCAGTGCAATGATTCGTACTCACTTGCATACGTAGCGCTTCAACTAAAAGAACTATTTGGACTTGATGATATCAACGATTTACCTATTGTTTATAATATTGCGTGGTATGAACAAAAGGCCGTTATCGTGTTACTAGCTTTATTATCACTAGGTGTAAAGAACATTCATTTAGGGCCAACATTACCAGGGTTTGTCTCTCCTAATCCTACATCTTGATATTTTTATAGTAATATATCGCAAGTTCTGTTCGATTTCTAAGATCTAACTTCGTAAGTAAGCTAGATATATAGTTTCTTACAGTTCCTTCACCAAGAAATAATTTTTCTGCTATTTCTTTATTATTGAGTCCGAGTGCTACATGCTCAAGGATTTCTAGTTGCACTTCGGTAAAATCTAATTGTTCCTGATGAGCTTTTTTGCTTTTTTTAAGAAGGGTCGGTAATTTCTCATATACTTCTTTTGCAAAAACGACCTGTCCATTATGAACGCTCTTAAGAGAACTGATAATGGTATCAATATCATGTTTAATAATATATCCTTTTGCGCCAATGCTGACAGCTTTTAGTATGTATTCATCTTCACTGAAAGTGCTTAGAAAAATGATCTTAGCATTAGGATAATCCGATAAAATGTTTTCTGCTGCATCAATGCCATTGTTATCACCTAGTCGTATATCAAATAGGGCAATATCGGGTTTGTGTTTATAGAACAGTCTGATGGCGTCGTCGTAAGAGTATCCAACAGCGACGACATTATAACTTTCATTTTGGTTTATTATTTGACGTAGTGCATCACATATTATTTTGTCATCATCTATTATTATAATATCAATCATTATTCCTCCAAAGCTATTTTAATAAAAACGCGAAATCCATTATCCGTAGAGAAGGTTACTTTACCACCGAGTTCGTTGATTCTATTTTCAATATTGATAAGGCCAATACCAGGTTTTACTGGTTTATAATTATCGCCATTGTCTTTTATTAGTACATTTATTTCCCTATTTATTTCAAAAATTTTTATATCAAATCGAGTGGCATTGGTGTGTTTTGTTGTATTCACAAGGCACTCTTTTATTGTGTAAATAAGGCCGAGTTTTACCTTTGAATCCAGTTCTTGATGCATATTATTCGAATAAGATACGATAAGTTTTTCTTCTTTTGCTATTAGTTTTTCGATTTCTTCGTTTAAATCGATTGTCGTATTTTGAAGATTGTGGACGCTATTTCGTATTTCTACCATTGAATTATTAATATTTTCTTTTACATCGCTTAAATCAACTCCTGATGTCATCTCGTGCATTTTAAGTTGGTATAGACTTCTAGTGAGCGAGTGACCTAAATTATCATGGATATCTCTTGCAATCCTTGCTCGCTCTTTTATGATGGCAAGCTCTGTATTTTCATCAATCAGTTTATTCGTACTCTGCAGTTTTTTGTTTAAATTATCCCGCTCATACTCAATATTTTCTTGGAAACTAAAGTAGTCATTTTCTAACCTTTCGTATTTTAAATTTCTATCCTTTAGTATGATGGCAATAAAGATAAAGAGTAGCATATACACAGAAACTGCTTTATCATAATTATTGACTAATGGTATAAGCGTTAGTAGCAATATATTTCGATTCTTTTCGTCGTGATACATATCATAAGAGATTAGAGGCAAAAATGGGATGAGTTCTTTCATATAAACAGCTAGTATAATAAAAGCGATATAAAGCACTAGTTTTATATTTCTTTTGAAATTTAAAAGAAATAATGAAGAGAAGATAATCGAAAAATAAAAAGAAAATGTGACTAAAAAATCATTTGAGTACCCAATATATAAAGTTACAAGCCCGACAAGCAGTAAAAAAAATCTATACAACATAATATCTCCTAGACTTATTCTAACATAAAAATTACAAATGTTTCTATATTAGTGACATTTGTCACTAAAATAAACGAATCATCTATAGTATTATTTTACTAGGAGGAAGTCATGAAGAATATAATTGAGGTGAAGGATTTAATTAAACGATATAAAAAAGTACTAGCATTGAATCATTTTGATATGAGTGTACGAGAGGGAGAAATATTTGGACTCCTTGGACCGAATGGGTCTGGTAAGAGTACAGCGATAAATTGTATACTAGGACTTTTACATTTTTCGAATGGAGAGATTACAATTTTAGGAAAAGAGATGAGTCCAGTGGCATACGATTTAAAGTCTCAAATTGGCTTAGTACCACAGGATGTTGCTGTGATTGATAACTTAACGGTTAGAGAGAACATAGATTTTTTCTGTGGCCTTTATGTAAGTGATAGAAAAAAAAGAAAAGAGTTAGTCAATGACGTGATTGAGTTTCTTGAGCTAGGAAGTTACGAAAAATTTTATCCTAAAAAGCTGAGTGGGGGACTGAAAAGAAGACTCAATATTGCTTGTGGGATTGCTCATAAACCAAAAATTATTTTCTTAGATGAGCCAACCGTTGCCGTTGACGTGCAGACAAGAAATAGAATACTCGATGGGATAAAAGAGTTAAATAAAAAGGGGAGTACAATTATTTATACAACCCACTATATAGAAGAAGTAGAAAAAATATGCGATAGAGTCATGATTATGGATAAAGGACAAAGCTTACTCGTTGGGACAAAGGAAGAATTGTCAAATAGTGTCAACTTAAATAACACGGTATATATTAAAACACTAAGTGATGTGAATGAAGATAACCTAGCAGTAATAAAGAAGATGAGTAAGGTAAACGAGGTATCGTTTGATGAACTCACCCTGACATTGAAGACGGAAAAAGATTTTTTAATAGGTGAAGTACTAAACTTTTTAGAAGAGAAAAATATCGTATACACAACGGTAAATAATGAATCACCAAGTCTAAGCGATGTGTTTATTGAACTTACCGGAAGGGAGCTTAGAGAAAATGTTTAAGATGTTATTGAAGGACGCCTTAAGGGATAAGGGGTATATGTTTTGGGCTTTCCTTTGGCCTATCCTTTTATATTTTATCTATTCCGTTACCATAGGTAATATCACGAATGTAGATAAGGTAGATTTTTCGGATATCAAGGTGGTGATAGTTGAAGACAACATGAAGACGGCTATATTTAATCAGATTGGGTTTTCAGCTAGTAATGGAAGCCTTGAAGAAGCAAAATCAAAACTGGATGCAAAGGAAATTGATGGATATATTACCAAAGACAGTACGTTATATGTTAATGGAAAAAATGAAAAGAATACCATTATAAAAGAAGTACTTAGAGAATACAAGAATAGGGAGGTCTTAGCAAAAGACATAAAAGGATTTCCTATTTTTAAACAAAATATCGTAAGTAAAAGCATTGTGGAGCGTCCAGGGGCTTCTCCTGAAGTATTGTTTTATTTTGCGTTAGTATCCCTTTTTATTCTTACGTCATCGACAGTAGGTGTTGATTTGTATTGTAAAATAAGTGCGGATAAGAAAGAACAAGGAAAACGATTAAATATTGTCCCAAAAAGCAAGTTAAAGATGTTTTTTGAAGGATATTTAACGGATGCGCTTATTCATATTGCGATTTCAATTGTTATTACGATATTTGTCACCTATGTTTTAGACATACCATTTCATGGGATGCTACTAGAAATAATGGGGTTAATAATTGTTGGAACATTTTTTAGTTTATCGTTTGGCATCATCGTTTCCTCACTGCTCAATTTTAAAGCCGATGCGTTGACCGGAATAATGGTATTAATCAATTTGATACTATGCTTCTTTGGTGGAATGATGAACATACAGATCCTTCATCTTGTGGAAACGAAGTTACCATTTTTGACTTATATCAATCCTGCCAATTTAATCAGTAAAGCGCTACAAGGTGTTTATTACTATCAAAATTTAGATATGTATCTAGAGAATTTAGGGATATTATCGATTATGGCAGCAGTATGTTTTGCCTTAAGTATTCTTATTGTTAGGAGGCGTCGATATGAGAGTTTATAAAGCGTTAATGAGACTATATAAAAGAAGTTACTCCATTATTATACCTACCATTATATATGTGATAATTACAGCGATATTTGCTTTTTCAGCAGCAAACTCTCAACCTGGAAGCCTTAGTGCTAAAGATTATAGAGTGGCTATTGTGAACGAAGATGGCTCTAAACTATCAAAAGCGGTGGAAGAGTATATTCAAAAGGAATACGCTTACAATAGCAGCGTAAAGACAAAAGAAGGTTTAAAAGAAGCGCTATTTTATTCCATGATTGATAATGGCGTTGTTATTCCTAGTGATTTTAGCGATAACTATCAAATTGAGGAATATAACTATACTAGCTTTGCTTCATCCTTTTTAGTAGGAAAATCACTCAATTCGTATATTAACACCTATTTATCTTATCGAAAAGTGATGGGCGAAGAGGAAGCAATAGAAAAAACAAACGCATTGCTAAGTAGTGATGTTAAAACATCATCAACTATTGCAAACAAAGATGCAGAAATACTCAACGGTTATAGGTGGTTTGTTGCTATGTTTTCCTATGTTATGATGATTTCTTTATTAAATAGTTTAAATGCTGTTAGAAATTTTAATGATTCAGAGGTGAAGTCAAGAATTTTATCGTCAAATATTACGAGTAAAGATTTTCAAAAGCAAGTGGTTTTATCGATGCTTAGTATCAGCGTTATATTATATTTTATACTTGTAGGGCTATCATTTCTACTATTTGGATACGAGTTTACTACAAGCAAATATGGTATAATGATACTGGGAAGACTATTACTTCATGTTATGACCATTACAAGTATTACTTATCTCGTAAACTCCTTTGCTTTATCAGCAAGGATGCTAAGTATGATTGGTAATTTTCTCTCGCTCACAGTTGCCTTTATTGGTGGAGTGTTCATACCAATACGATATGTTGCCAAAAATGTGCTGTTCTTTTCAAAGCTAACACCAACATATTGGTTTACCTCAGGTGTGAGAGAAATCATAACTACGGGTTTTTATAACAGCAATGTGATGAAGGGAATCTATATTGAGAGTGTGATGATTGTTGCATTTTTATTACTGTCTTTTGCCATAAGACACCAAAAAAGGAAACGATCAATTTCGTGGTAGAAAGTAGGGTAGATGAGCGCTATACTACATGTTTTGGAAACAATACTATTCATGATTCTGTTGTGGTTTTGCATGTCGTTTATAATACTAATACATGAATTCGGTCACGTGTTCATGTATATGGTATTTTTTAAGAAGAATGACTGGCATGTTACGATTGGATCTGCTAAACCGATAAAAGTCTTTTCAAAATTTACGATATGTGTAGTGCCATTATCTGGTTTATGTAGTTTTGATTCTAACTTGGTTGGAAGTAAATTTAGTAAAATAATGGTTTATCTAGGTGGTGCCATAAGTAATTTTTTGTTTATGATGGTATTTCTGTTTGTTTCACCCTATATAAAAGGTGCTCTTTCACATGTGATCTCACCTTCAGCAATAAACTTTTTACTAGGCGTTGTTTTCTATACGAACTTATTCTGCCTGATTACAGCGCTGCTACCTATGCGTTATGCGAATGGTCATATAAGTGATGCACAACTCGTTTTAAAAGTGTTAAAGGAAAAGAAATAGAATGAAGCAGATAACAATAATAAACACGGTCATGTTAGTACGGGCTACGTATCAATATAGTGTCAAATAAATCCTTCTATTCGGAAGGATTTTTAGATGATGAAGATTTGTTCGAGTGATGAGGCGAAAGGCATGGATAGAATGAAAAATTTTTATAAAATGTATAGTAGGGATATTCCTGATTTTTTACTTGAGATTGCTAATACAAAAGAGATGCAAAGACTACAAAACATAGGCATGAATTGTGGTTGTGAATATACTTCTTTTCCTCGATTTAGTCATGGGAAAGAGTATACTAGGTATATTCATAGTATGGGGGTTGCGTTAATTATATGGCATTTTACGAAAAATAAAGCACAGACGATAGCAGGACTTCTGCACGATATTGCCACCCCAGTATTTGCCCATACGATTGATTTTTTAAATAGCGACTATGAGAAACAAGAATCTACGGAAGAAGAAACAACGCGTATTATTGAAGAGTCAAAAGATATCAGGAAGTTATTACATACCTATGATATTGCATTAGATGATGTTGTAGATTATCATCAATATCCAATTGCCGATAATGATTCGCCCAAGCTATCTGCTGACCGTTTAGAATACTCTATTGGAAATATGGTTAATTATCGGTTTTGTACTACTAGTGAGGTAGAAGCGTACTATAGAAATATCGTTGTTGGAAAAAATGAATACGATGAAACAGAATTGGTATTTCACGACGCACAAGTAGCAATTAAATTTACCAAGGATGTTTTAAGAAATTCAAGAGTATATTTTGGTGATGAGGATCGCTTTGCAATGCAAAAACTAGCAGACATCATTACTGTAGCGCTTGCTAGAGGAATTCTTACCAAAAAGGATTTATATACAACAGAGGACGATGTTATCAAAAAGCTTATCAGTGAGAGTGAAACGAAAAAAATGTGGAGTGCTTTTAGTGACTATTCAACGATTAGCATTCGT
>PDWI01008927.1_pt1 | contig 14715 bp, 15 predicted proteins | sample 1430891 | NCBI WGS metagenome assembly PDWI01 (sample SAMN01162508, study PRJNA174530) | Oral metagenome, whole genome shotgun sequencing project. | biome: Marine environment; feature: Marine mammal; material: Swab sample of the gingival sulcus; isolation source: swab sample of gingival sulcus... | reverse complement strand
CATCTAATTCATTATCACTTGCAACCACATAGCCCCAAAGCGAATAAAAAGACGGCACAATCACACCATAAGATCTTACATGTGAAAAAACACTTGATAAACTTTTTCTTATATTTTTATGATTTTTATTTGCAAAGGTATCTAGTCCTCCACCTTGGGTTGCAACTACGGCATCTTTGTTTAAAACTTTTTTTAAGTTAGTATAAAATGTTTCATCATAAAGCGTAGCTAAAAATCCATCCCAATCATCAACATCTACCAAATCCCCGATAACAACATCAAATCTCAAAGGAGTTTTTGCAAGATATTCTTTTATATCCATATATAAAACTTCAAGTTTTTCATCCTCAAAACAGCCATCACTCCAAGTTGGCGCGTGGGTTTTACAAACTTGCACAAACTCTTCATCGATATCCACCATAACGACTTTTTCAAGTGTTTTATTGTGCTTTAAGATCTCCCTTGCAGTCGCTCCCTCGCCACCGCCCATAATGAGAACATTTTTAGGGTTTTCATGTAAAAGCAAGGCTGGATGAGTTAAAGCCTCGTGATAAATAGCCTCATCTTTTTGGCAAGACTGAATGTCGCCATCTATGGCTATGCAAACTCCGTTTTCTTGTGAATTAAAAAATAAATACTCCTGAAATGGGGTTTTTCCTTTGGCTATGATGCTTTGCATTTGCCTAACCACAGAGTCGCTTTTGTTTGCAAATTGTTCGTATTTTATCATTTTATTTCCTTTGTTGTTATAATATCTGGCACCCTTTTAAGCTGTGCCAATAACCGCTCATCATCTTCACTCAAAGCATAGCCACATGTAAACATATTTTTTATAATCTCTTTTAATTTCTCTTGGTTTAAATCTTTTTGCTTTTGCATGTAAAGAAGATTTATTTTTATACTTTTTTTGCTATCATAAGCTGGTATGGCGTAGTCAAAATCCAAAGCCTTAAAGCCAAGTTTTTGATAAAGCAAAGCTTGTCTGTGTTCGCCTTCTATCATAAGCCACGCTAAACTAGACTCTTCAAAAAAACTAATCGCATCTTTACAAAGCTCTGAACCAATGCCCTGCCCTCTACATGTAGCATCCACTGCCACAAATGAAAGCAAGGCATAATCATCTCCATACAAATCCAAAATACAAAGCCCATTTACCTCATCGTTTTGAGTGAAAACTCGCATCTTGTATTTGCCATTTTTTATATTTTTTATGATACTTTGCTCATCCTCTTTCTCCCAAGCAGGAAAGGAGTCATCATAGATTTTTAAGGCTTTTTTTATTACGCTTATATTTTCTTTTGCGTCTATAATGGGCATAGATTTAACTCTTTTTCTTTTACATGTAAAAACCACATCAAAGCAAACTTAAGCCCTGAAGTTGTTACTATGCTCTCATCAAAAGCAAACTTTTTTATCTCTTGTCTTGGCACATAAACAACTTCTATATCTTCGCTCTCATCGCCACCACCCTCGCTTACTTTACATGTATCATTTATAGTAGCAAAGTAAAGGTTTTGTTTGCTTCCTGCAAAACCAACAGCTGTGTAAAAAGAGCTTATCTTTTCTAAATTTTCCAGCTTAACTTTATAGCCAGTTTCTTCTTCTATCTCTTCTATGGCAGTTTGGGCAGGAGTTGCATCTTTATCCATTATCCCAGCGCAAAGTTCGTAAGTGTAGCCATTTTGATTTTTAAGGTAAATCGACGGGCGAAACTGCTTTACGAAAACAAAACTATCTTTGTCTTTATGGTAAAGTAAAATCGCAACCGAATCAAAAGTATCAACCAAATCCCAACGCTTTTGTATGCCGTTTAGTTTATAAATCATACTTTTTGGTTTCACAAAAGCAGAATCCTCACAAGGAACAATCTCTAAAAATTCAATCTTTTTCATATTAGTATCCAAGTAGCAAGTCCTAAAAAGCTAAAAAAGCCCACCACATCGGTAATAGTCGTTAGCAAAACCGTACTTCCAACCGCTGGGTCAATGTCTAATCTTTTAAGCCCTAAAGGTATGAGTGCTCCAAAAAGCCCTGCGAAGAAAAGGTTGGCTATCATGGACAAGGCTATAACAAGTCCTAAAAGCTCTTTTCCAAACCACATGTAAGCCACAAACCCCATGATAAAAGCAAATATAAGCCCATTCATAACAGACACAATAACCTCTTTTATCAAAGCCTCTTTTGCATTTTCAAAATTTATCTCCCCAAGGGCGAGTTTACGAACTACAACTGTTAGGGTTTGAGTTCCAGCATTGCCTCCCATGGACGCGACTATTGGCATCAAAACCGCCAAAGCCACATAAGACTGTATAGTAGCATCAAATATAGAAATAACAGCTGATGCAACAATAGCAGTTATGAGGTTTAAAAATAACCACATAGCCCTTGTTCTTCCTATCTCATAAAGGGTATATTCTTCCTCTGCCTCATCATCAACACCAGCTAGGTTATATATCTGCTCTGTGGCATGCTCTTGAATGAGCTCATGTATATCATCGCCCGTAATTCGCCCAACTAATATATCATTTTCATCAACTATAGGCAAAACCGACAAATCACGCTCTTCAAACAAAGTAATAATATCTTTTATATCGTCATGGTCATTGGCTAAAATAGGCTTGTAAAACCCCTTGCTTTCGCTCTCGATTATCTGCCTAAAAGTCATACTAAAATCAAAGGTTATGAGATCTTCTAAAGATATGCCATATAAAAGCTTTTTTTTAGAATTTACTATAAAAAGCTGATGGACATTTTCTAGCTCACCCTCATCTTTTAGTCTTTTGAGCCTTGCAACTGCATTTGAGATAGTTTCATTCATCTTAGCCACAAAAGATTCTGACTGCATGTAAGCACCAGCCTCGTCTTCGTCATAGCTTATAAGTTTTTTTATCTCTTCTCTATCTTCCTCATCAAGACTCTCAAGCACTTCTTTTGCTTTTTGCTCATCTATTTCTTCTATGTCTTGGATAAGGTCTGTTGCATCATCACTTTCTAGCTCTTCGATGGCAGAGGCTATTTTTAAGGTTGGGATATGCTCAAGAACATCTTTTAAGATATAGTCTGGAAATTCTATGACTATGTCGCCAAGCTCTTCATCGGACAAAGATTTTAAAAGAGCATAAAACTCATCATCACTATATTTTTTTATGATTTTTAGCTGATTTGCTATATAAGCAGGAGAGAACTCTTCATTGGAATTATCATCCAAATACTCTTTTAGTATATCTTTGGCTACGACAAATTGTTCTTCTAGGCTCATGGGAGTACCTTTTTATTTTTAATTTGTATTGAGATTATTTTTATATTCAAGAGCAACTATGTAATTGAATTTTTCTTCCTTAAAGGGTGTTTTTTGTTTATCCATAGCCACCTGAAACTTATGTTTATAATTTTTTACCATTTTGTTAAAAGCTCTTCTTTTTTTGCCTGAAACTATATTTTTAGCAATCTTTATAACTTTTTTGGGATTTGTAGCACGATTATACTTATACAAACCAAAGTGCAAATGAGGTCCTGTACTGCGTCCTGTGTTGCCAACATAAGCTATATGCTGACCTTTTTTTACTTTTTGACCCCTGCGTAAACCTTTTTTAAAACCGTTTAAGTGTGCATAAATAGTTTTGTAACCGCTTTTATGACTAACCTCGACTATCTTGCCATATCCACCTTTTGTTCCCACAAAACTTACAACTCCATCTCCAGCGGATTTTACATGTGCCCCACGATTTGCAGCATAGTCAATGCCCAAATGAGCCCTATATCTTTTTAAAATAGGATGCCACCTTTTATGAGTAAAAGGAGAAGAAATTCTCTTATAGCTTTTTAGTGGTATAGTGAGCAAATAGCCCTCTAGCTCTCTTCCCTTTTCGTCAAAATAACTGCTATCTTCGTACAAAAATACATAATTTTTCTTTTTATTTACCTCTATCATAGCTGCGTTGATGATAGGGTCGCCAAAGCGTTTTCCTAAGCGTTTTCTTTGGGAATAAAAGATAACTAGCTTATCGCCTTTTTTTACATGTTTGAAATTTACACTTTTTTTGTAAGAATTTAAAAATTCATTGGCTAAAGCACTATTGTTTGTAGCTTTTATGATGTCTTGATATGGACTTCTTTGGATTTGCACAACAGCACTTAGGGATTGGTTTTGATAAACTATAGGAGTTATCTGTAAAGAAAAGGATTTACTTTTTTGATCTTTTATTAGATGCAACTGCAACTCCTCTCCAACAGGGATGAGAACTTGCTCGATCTCCCCACTATCGTTTCTTAAAATCTGATAAGACACATTTGAGCGTATCTCCATCGCTAGTTCTCTATCTTCAGCATCTAGATCATAATAAATCGAAGGCGAAATACCATTTGAGTTCAAAAATGTTAAAAAACTCTCGCCCTTTTTCCACTTATATTCTTCTAGATATGCCCCATTTGCACAAGCTACTAAGCTTAGGCATAAAATTATTTTCTTAAACATAAAAAATTCCTTGTTAATTGATTATAAATAAATACATTAATAAAAAGTTGATATTATAGTAAAATTTTACTTATAAAATACCAAATTTACATGTAAAAACTCAAAAAAAATTCTTGCCTCAGAAAAATTTGTGGAGAAGTTAAGTATAATATGAAAAATTAAATTAAATAAAGGAGTATTTATGTTGCGAATTTTTGCAATTTTTATATTTTTGCTACAAGGTGTAGTTTTTGGAGGAAATTCTTTGGGATTTGTAGAATATAAGACAAAACTACTTGAGGCAAAAAACAATCAAGGCAAGGTTTTAGACTCTGAGTCTATAGTTGTTGGCTCAAGCGGGATAGTTATACATCATTTTGACAAAGACAAATCAAGTATCATAGCACGGGCAGTTGTTACAAAAAAAGAAAATGGATTTGCTTTTGTGAAATTTGAAAAATTTAAACCAATCAACCAATCTGCATTTCCAACCCCAAATATAAAAGCACAAAAAAATGATGAGATTAGACTAAATTATCTGTACAATCGTGCTTTGATTGTTGCACCAAATGAAAAAGTATATAAAAAAGTTACAAGTTATTTTACTGAAATTCAATGGATTCATCCAGATTTGATGGCGGCTTATTTGGCAACTGATTATAAACCAAACCCTAGCAAATACAATTTTGATGAAATGTGCCAACAAAATACAGCTGGAGTGATATTTTTCATTTTAGATAAAAAAAGCTATTTTACTGATTGTAAAAGCTTGAAAATATTACGCTCTTACGACTCAAATCCTGTTACAGAATATAGATTGCCTTTTTACAATCGCATAGGCGATATCGATACGGTTTTTTGGAAAATTAGCGGAGAAAAGATAAAAGATTACAACAAATTTTATTCACAGCTGTTGGGACTAAAATGATAGATAAAAAACATAAAAATTTTTTCACTAGTCTTGTTGGAGAGGAAAATTTTTATGATGATAAGGCTCATTTGCTTGCTTATGCCTATGATGCAACAAGAAATCGCTACGAGCCAGACGGGGTTATATTTCCAAGAGATGAAAAAGATGTAAGCGAAATACTAAAGTATTGCAATGAGCATAAAATCATCATAACCCCTCGTGGAGCTGGGAGTGGATTTACTGGTGGGGCTTTACCTGCAAATGGTGGCATCATCATAGCTTATGAAAAACATATGAATAAGATACTTGAAATCGATATGGAAAATATGGTTGCTCGTGTTCAGCCAGGAGTTGTAAATATGCAACTTCAAAAAGCCGTTGAAGAGCTTGGACTTTTTTATCCTCCAGATCCTGCTAGTCAAGATTATTCTACCATTGGTGGCAATGTAAGCGAAAACGCAGGGGGTATGAGAGCTGCAAAATACGGCATAACTAAAGACTATGTTATGGCTTTGCGAGCGGTTTTGCCAAATGGAGAGATTATCCGCGCGGGAAAAAAGACCATCAAAGATGTGGCTGGTTACAATGTGGCTGGTATCTTGATAGCTAGTGAGGGCACTCTTGCATGTATTACTGAGATAACATTAAAACTTATCTCAAAGCCAAAACTTTCTCAAACTGCCATGGGCGTTTTTGAAAGTGTAAATGATGCTATGAACGCAGTTTACAAAACTATGGCAAATGGTGTAACTCCTGTTGCTATGGAGTTTTTGGACAATCTAAGCATAAGAGCAGTTGAGCAAAAATTTCACAAAAATCTGCCAGTTGAGGCTGGAGCTATCTTGATAACTGATGTGGATGGGGATTTGGATGTGGTAATAAAAAATCAACTCCAAATCATAGAAAATACTTTCAAAGAAAATGGGTGTAGAGATTTTAAAATAGCAAAAGACAAGGAAGAAAGCAATGACTTATGGTTTGCAAGAAGAAACGCAAGTCAGTCCATAACTATCTATGGTACTAAAAAGCTAAATGAAGATATAACAGTTCCAAGAAGTACCTTGCCTAAACTACTAGAAGAGATAGATAAGGTATCTAAAAAATACAATGTAAAAGTACCTTGTTTTGGGCATACTGGCGATGGAAATGTACATACAAATGTTATGGTTGATGGCTCCAATGAAGAGGAACTAAAAAAAGGTCATCAGGCTATAGAAGAGATATTTAAAATAGCAGTTGATTTAGGTGGAACCTTAAGCGGAGAACACGGCATAGGACTAAGTAAAGCACCTTTTATGCACCTAGCTTTCAGTGATGCAGAGATGGAGCTTTTTAAGGCCATAAAAAAGGCATTTGACCCAAACAATATACTAAATCCTTTTAAAATGGGGCTTAAATGAAAGCTAAAAAAATCTGGCACATAGTAAAAAACCTAAATGATAAAGAGATCATGCAAAGCGCATCGAGTCTGAGTTTTCACACTATTTTGTCTTTAATTCCAATCTTGCTCATCTCCTTATCGATTTTTACAAAATTGCCTAGTTTTGAAACTTATTATATAAAAATTAAAAATTTTATATTCTCATCACTTCTACCCTCTCATCAAGATGCTTTTACAACCTATGTTGATAAATTTTTGGAAAACACTGTTAGTATGGGTGTTTTTGGTTTTGTGGTCGTACTTTTTACCTCCATGCTATTTTTCTTAGAATACGAGCACATCATAAATAAAATCCTAAATGCCCCCTCACGAACTTTTTGGCAGGGACTTTCGTCTTATTGGACGCTCATAACCTTGGCTCCTTTAGGACTTGGAGTGAGCTTTTTCATATCAAATTATGTGCAAAATCTCCTAAATAGTTTCGCATATACAAGCTGGATAAACTTTCTTGCCATCGTTCCGTATCTTATCATTTGGGGTTTATTTTTTGCAACCTACATGATCTCTTCAAGTGTGCAACTCTCATCAAAAAAAGTCGCTCTTGCCTCATTTTTAGCATCGCTTGTTTGGTACACATGTAAGAGTTTATTTGTTTATTATGTGGTTTATAACAAAACTTATATGAGCATTTACGGCTCCTTTTCTGTTGCTATATTTTTTCTTATTTGGATTTATCTATCGTGGATTGTATTTTTATATGGAGTGAAATTTTGTGGCTACTTAAATGAAGAAGAAATAGCCCAAGCCTAAAAAAGGACAAAGCATAGCAAGAAAGCGATTTTTGATACTTGCTAAACTCAAAAGTACAAAAATACACAAAAACCAAAGAGGAGTTTTAACAAGTCCTCCTTGCATGTAAACATCCAAAAGTTGCAAAATATACTCATCCATTACTCCTCCAAAACCACTTACATGTAATAAAAATGCAAATGGATAAAAAACCACAAAAACCAAACTCAAAACAACTGCTCCAAGTTGCTGAAAAGAAATGTATGGAAAATAAAAATGCACAGGAACTATCATACACAAAAACACCCAAATATTTATAAGTAAACCATCCCACCAACGAAAACCAAAATGGTGCAAATACAAAAATATATAAAACACACCACTTACTGAAAACCAAAAACCAATGCTAAGACTAAGATGAGGTAAAAGTGCCAATAAAAATGCCACGCTTAGAGCCAAAGTAGCAAAAGATAAAACTTTCATATAACGCATATAAAAGAAAAATCCCAATAAACTCATACAAAAAGCTCGTAAAAATGAAGGTGTAAAATCAATCAAATAAGTATAAAAGCTTAAAAGTGCAAATATCAAAATCCCCAAATCAAATCGCAAATCCCTGTATGGAAAAAATCTATTTTGAAAAAATCCATATATGTACTTGAAAATAAAAAATAAAGCCCCATAGATGACTCCTAAATGAAAACCACTTATAGCCACAAGATGAGAAATTCCCCAATTTTGTATCTTAATTCTTAGCTCTTTTGATAAAGGCGTTGCTAAAAATAAAGTACTATACAAATTGCTCATTTGTTCATTTTCGTGTTGGTTTGATATGAAGTTTTTCAATCTTACATGTAGAGTTTTTGAAGGACTTACATGTAAATCAAAACTAGGTGCGTAAAAATTTCTTGAAAGAAAATCTTTAAATTTTACATTTTTTTGAGAGATTTTAAAAGCCATCTCATCTCCAGCTTTTACATGTAAGTTTTTCTTCCATAAAGTTGTGTAGATATTGCCACTTGAGGTTGAAATCTTCAAAACCCTATAAGTTTTTCCGTATTTACTTTGCTTTTCATAAACGCTTAAAACCAAACCTTGCAGTTTGGGACTTTTTACATGTAAGAATTTTTTATATTCATAAAATTTATATCCTACATGTAGAAAAAAGACCAAAATCAAAACACCAAAAACACATAAAAGTTCCTTTTTGTTATCAAATAATTCTATTTTCTCAAAGGTCAAACTTTAATCTTCTTTTTTTCATCTCCCATTTGAAAGGTTACTTCTTCTGGCATAGTACTTTTATCAACAAATCTAGTGCAAGCTTTTTGAAAGATAAGCTGTGCCACGCCAACAGGTCCGTTTCTGTTTTTGCCCACTATTATCTCCGCATCCTCTTCAGGTTTTTCAAAAAAATCACTCTTATACTCCTTGCCCTCAAGTCTTGCTCGTTGCTCTTTTTCTTTCTCTTCTCGTATGCGATAAACATCATCACGGTAAACAAAGATGATCATATCCGCATCTTGCTCGATAGACCCAGACTCTCTAAGGTCGCTTAACATTGGGCGTTTATCCCCTCTACTTTCCAAAGAGCGGTTAAGCTGAGAAAGGGCGATAACTGGCATTTGCAACTCCCTTGCTAAAAGTTTTAAACCCCTACTTATATCGCTAACTTCAAGGTGTCTGTCTTTACTTCCAGCCGAGCTCATAAGCTGAAGATAATCGATGATGCAAACGCTTATCTCAGGATGTTGCATCTTTAGTTTTCTAAGTTTTGCTCTTACATGATGGATGTCAACATTGCCATTATCATCTACAAAAAACTTTTTAGAGCTCATCTCATCACAAGCATCGCCAAATCTGCTCCACTCATCATCATTTAGATTGCCAACTCGGAGTTTTTGTAGATGTATAGAAGTTTTTGCACTTAACATCCTAAGCATCAACTGTTCTGCTGGCATCTCTAGTGAAAAGATAGCCACGCCCTTGTTTAAATCCAAAGCCTTTTGTGCAAGATTTAGACAAAATGAAGTCTTACCCATGGCAGGACGAGCAGCGACTATGATCAAATCTCCATCCCCAAAACCACATGTAAGTTTGTTTAGCTCACGATAGCCAGTATCAAGACCTACAACACCCTCATTGCCTCTTCTTTTCATCTCTTTTATATGTTCAACAGTCGCCTCAACCATCTCAGGAGAATCACGAAATTCCCTATCTGTACTCTCTTGAGTGATGGCAAAAAGTTTTTGCTGAACTAGATCAACCACTTCTTTTACTGGCAAATCCTTATCCACTGCCACATCATTTATATCGCTACTTAGTTTTACAAACTCTCTTTTTACATATTTTTCATTTAGCTCATCCACATAAGCTTTCACATTCGGCAAAGGACTAGTGGAGATGACCTCAAGCATCGCCTCTTCGTTGAATTTATTATCTTGGTTTAATTTTTTACTTAAAAACTCTTCATCTATGGGTTTATCGTGTTTTTCAAGATAATCCATGGCCTCATATATATCTCTGTGGGCAGGAAGATAAAACACCTTAACACTTAAACTAGATGCCACATCTTCAAATAAAGACGGATTAAATAAAATCGAACTCAAAATTGAGCGTTCCATATTTATATTGTGAAGTGTTTCCATTTTTAACCTTTTTTATTTCTTACATGTAATAATTTATGAGTTTTTTTCCATTTCCTCAGCGGCGATTTCAACTTCTTGTAAAAATCTATCAACTAAATTTTTCTCATCTAGCCTTGCTACTATCTCGCCTTTTTTGATAACAAGTCCACTTCCTTTTCCAAAAGCTATAGCAACATCAGCCTCTTTTGCCTCCCCTAAAGCATTTACCACGCATCCCATAACTGAAACATTTAGAGGAGTTTTGATGTGAGAAGTTCTTTTTTCAACCTCATCAACTGCTTTTACTAGATTTGACTGCAAACGCCCGCAAGTTGGACATGAGATGATATTGATACCATCTTTTGCAACCCCACTATCTTTTAAAATGCCTCGTGCGACTTTTATCTCTTGTTCTAACTCGCCTGTTATAGAAACTCGCATTGTATCACCGATACCTTCCATTAAAAGTGCACCAAGTGCGATGGAGGATTTGATAGTTGAATGAAAAATGGTTCCAGCCTCAGTAACGCCAAGATGAAATGGATACTCGACCAAAGGACGCAAAGTTCTATACGCCTCAACGGTTCTAGCCACATCACTAGCTTTTAGGGATATTTTCATATTTGTAAATCCCATATCTTCAAGGTATTTGATGTTATAAAGTGCAGATTCGACCATGCCCTTTGGAGTTTGACCGTATTTTTCGTCAAATTGCTTTTCCAAACTGCCAGAATTTACGCCTATGCGTATAGGAATACCCCGCTCACTACAGGCTTTTACAACCTCTCCCATTCGTTTTTTATCGCCTATATTGCCTGGATTTACCCTTACGCAGTCCACAACTTCAGCCGCTATAAGAGCAAGACGATAGTTAAAATGAATATCCGCAACCAAAGGCAAAGAAATACGCTCTTTTATGGCTTTTAACGCCTTTGCATCTTCATACTCTGGAACCGCCACACGAACTATGTCGCACCCTGCAAAATGCAGTCTTTTTATCTGCTCAACCGTTGCATCTACATCACGAGTTTTTGAAAAAGTCATAGATTGTACAGGGATTGGAGCATATCCGCCTATGGGAACATTGCCCACTTTTATTTGTTTAGTTTTATATCTTTTTATCATGAAAATATTGTAGCAAAATTTTGCTTATGAAATTGTATGATACCATTTCAAACAATAAATATATACTATAAAATTACTCAAAAAACCTCATTATGCCCACCCACACTAAATGCGGTTAATAATAATATATCTTCTTCTTTACTATAAATTAATACTAAATCAGGCTTTATATGACAGTCTCTGTAGCCGTTCAATCTACCCTTTAATGGATGATCGCAATATTTTTTTTTCTAAAATTTCATCATTTCAATCTCTTTAATAATCTCTTTATCCATTTTTTTAATTTGCTTTTTATATCTATTTGAATAAGCAATGCTATATTTAGCCATTTGAAATATCTTCGTGCATTGATTTGGCGGTTGAAAAAGTTTTTAACTTACCTTTTTTATAAGCTTTTTTTATATTTTTTGTCTCTTCCAAGATTTCATCCTCAAGCCATTTAGGATAGCCAGAATTTTCATCTTTTTTGATTTTAAATTTCATATTTTCTTGGGTTTTAAACAAAATTTTCAAGGCTTTTAGAAAACTATCACTTACATTTTCAACCCTTATAGTTGCATTCATAAACTCTCCTTTTTACAATTACTAATCTTAATCATACAAAAAAATATCTTCAATGCCTTTTTCCTATACGATAGATAAAAACTCTTTTGGGCTTAAAACTTTTATCACAGAATTTGCAAAACCATTTTTATCACGCGTTACAATAAAGTCCATTTTGGCTTCTTTTGCGCTTGTATAGATAACACTATCTTCGTAGTCTTTTCCGCATTCTTCGATGGCTTCAAATAAAATCTTTTTATCGACATTTGTTATCTCAAAAAGCCTAAGTAAATCATCAATAATTCTTAAACATTCCTCATTGCTATTTGATTTTCGCAGCACATAATGCAAGGTAGGCATACTTGTTGCGCAAATGTAACCTTTGATTTGCTTAAGCTCAATCAAGCCAAAAAGCTCTACTGCCTCTTTATAAAAATCTTCACGCCTTAAAACAAGGTCTAAAATCACATTGGTATCAAGTAAAACTCTCATCCGTATTTTTTATCCCAATATTCATTTCGTATCTCTTTATAATCCCTATCATCAAACTCTTCGCTTCTAGCACAACCTAATAAAGAAGAAGTTATAGGCGCATCTTCCAAACACATTTCGTTTGATTGTTTCTTCTCTTTGGGCTCCTCTTTTTGCAAAAAACTTTCAAAAAATCCCGTAACTAATTTTGAGACAGAAGTGTGATTATCTTTTGCGTATTGTTTCATTCTTCGTATAAGCACCTCATCGCTATATAAAGTAAGCTTTGCATTCATAAACTCTCCTTTTATACACTGTTTTACAACATTATACGCCATAAGTGCTTTATCTTAACTAAAACTAAGTGGATCCATATCCGCTTGAACAAAAGCTCTTTTACATGTAAAAGCACTCTGGATGAGAGCCTTAGAAGATGAAGAACGCAAAAGGATTTCATAGCGAAATTTTGAGGCGATTTTGCTGATATTACTTGCTCCATAGCCTACTAACTCCACATTATAGGGCAAAGTTTTTATAAGGCTTACTAGCTCATTTGTTATCTTACTTGCGATTTGCTCTTTTACATGTGAGATTTGCAAACGAAGAAGTTTTTTATATGGTGGATACAGCTCTTGCCTGAAAGTTAGCTCATCTTTTAAAAACCGCTCATAATCTTGCATGTAAGAGTAAAAAAAATCCCCATTTTGACTTTGGATAAAAACCTCTCCTTCCCCTGCTCTTCCTGCTCGTCCTGCAACTTGCACGGCTAAAGATAGGGCTTTTTCTCTTGCTCTAAAATCCCCTTGATACAAAATGCTATCAAGTCCTAAGATGACACTCAAAGCAACATTGTGATAGTCATGTCCCTTACTTAGCATTTGAGTTCCGACTAAAATGTCTATCTTTTTGTCATTAAAATCTTTCAAAACTGATTTTAAAACTCTTTGGGATTTTATCTCATCACGGTCGAAAATTTGTATATTTTTGTCTGCAAAAATCTCCCTTAACTCTTTGGCTATTTGGGCTGTTCCTATGCGATTTGCCTCAAGCATCTCGTCTTTACAAACGGGGCAGTTTCGGGGGATTTGCATAGTAAAGTTACAATAATGACACTTTAGGGCATTTATCTTTACATGTAAACTCATCCCAACTTCACAATACGGACATTTTATGTTTTCATTGCAAGATTTACATGTAAGATATTTAAAATTCGCCCTTGTGGGAACAAAAACGATAACTTGAGAGTTCTTTTGTAAACTCTTTTGCATGTAAAAAAGCAGTTTTTCGCTTATGCTTGGCAAAGAATTTTCATATATAAAAGTTTTTTTGCTTTGAAAAAAAGTTCCTTTTAGTCTTACATGTGGGATTTTCAAAAAGCTATTTAAACTAGGAGTTGCACTGCCTAAAAGAACTTGTGCATTTGTTATTTTACCATACATCAAAGCCGTATCTTTGGCGTTGTATCTAGGGTTTTGAGAAGATTTATAACTATCATCATGCTCTTCATCAACTATGATAAGGCGGAGATTTTGAACAGGCAAAAACAAAGCCGACCTAGCCCCTGCTATTATCTTCACTTTTCCGCTTTGCAAATCTTGCAAAATCTCTTGTTTTTTCTTTTTGCTTATCTTTGAGTGCCAGATAGCAACCAAAGAGCCAAAATATTCGTATAATCTTTTTTGCATTTGAGGAGTTAGAGAAATCTCAGGCATTAAAAATATAACATTTCCGCCACTTTTTAAAACCTCTTGCATTTTGTACATGTAGATTTGAGTTTTTCCACTTCCAGTATCGCCAAAGATTAAAACTTGGCTTTTATCTTTTATATCATTTATGATATTTGTCTGCTCATATGATAGATTTAAGGGTTTTAAATCTTGGATTTGCTCGAGCTTTTGTTCATTTGTGTTTGAAAAAGGCGTGAAAAGCTTTAAACTTTCTCCTAAACTGCAGATATAATATGATGAGATAAACTGTACAAGAGTAAGCTGAAAAGATGAGTAAAAAAAAGGATTTTTTTCTAAAATACTTTTACATGTAAAGCTTGGTTTTTCAACTTTTTCTAAAATGACAGCTTTTTTTTGGGAAGATTTTAAAAGTATATTTACCTCATCTCCCCTTTCTAACTCATCATCACTTTGATAAGTAAGGGGAGATAAGGCATTGCCTATGATGGCTAATTTATAGTAAAGCAATCTTATTCTGCAATATCTTTACATAGTTTCTCGGTATGAACGCAGTCAAAAGTGCCACTAGTAGCATTGTAAGTAAACACAACATCACTATTTGCATCTGAGCCTGTACGGTAAACGAACAAGTTATCCGCAGTACCTTGTCTCCAATGTCCATTTGCTTCTTTAGCGTAGATAGGATTTGGTAAAAGGTCTCCAAAAAGCTGACCATTTGCTTTGGCTTT